>Ga0310694_10000172_pt1 | contig 95913 bp, 73 predicted proteins | sample 174DNAGHGhighgp2_FD_203884 | JGI IMG/M metagenome (GOLD analysis project Ga0310694, IMG submission 203884) | Sheep rumen microbial communities from Palmerston North, Manawatu-Wanganui, New Zealand - 1742 DNA GHGhigh gp2 (v2) (version 2) | ecosystem: Host-associated > Mammals > Digestive system...
CTCACCCCCACGGCCACAATCTCTAGCAAAACTACAAAATCGTGACCGTATGTCCTAAACTTATACGATGTTTAACATCGGATATTTAGAACATTATCCATAATCTGGTGCAAAGGTAAGAGGCTACCCCCTTATGCGGTATTTTTATTTTCATCCACCTCTTTTTATATAAAAAAAGAAGCATTAAAGCGGAGTTTTCATTCATTATTCGAAATAAATGCTTATCTTTGCCGTGTATTTTTATCTGAATAGATAGTAATGTCATAATACTCCTGCTTACAAATGATTAGTAAAACATACTATAAATACATATGGATCCTCGATACGTTGCTGACCAGCACTCCCTTAACATTTGATGAGATTAATATGTTATGGGAAGATTGCCCTGCTTTCGACGGACCTATACCACTAAGAACTTTTCACGAGCACCGCAAGGGTATCAAGGAGATGTTTGGCGTTGAGATTGCATGTGATCGCTCGCGAGGCAATGTATATTATGTCAAGAATCCTGAAGTATTGGATGAGCAGAGACTGTCGAAGTGGCTCCTGCGGAAATACAGCATTCCACAAGACTTTGCAACCTTCAATGGTATGAAGGATAGAATCATGCTGGAAGAGATTCCTTTAGGCACAGCGTTCTTGGATGCTATCATCGAGGCTATGAAACAGAATGTGGAGTTGCGAGTTGATTATCAACGCTATGAAAACAAGCAGGAAGAGCATCTTCAGACGTTTCAAATTCAGCCTTATGCGCTAAGGGTTTTCAATCGCCGTTGGTATCTATTAGGGTATCTGAAAGAACAAAAAGGATTGCGCACCATTGCATTGGACCGCATACTCGATTTGAAAGTCCTTCCTAATAGTTTTAAGTTGCCTGAGGATTTCGATGTGAGGAAGTATTTTGCCGACGTTGTTGGTATTTATGTGGACAAGGACAAACCCATCACGAAAGTTAAAATCCGAGCATACGGCATTCAGGCAGATTATCTCCGCTCTACTCCGCTCCACAAAAGCCAATCGGAAGGTCGTTCTAAGCATGGCGAATTTGCCGAGTTTACCTATAGGTTATGCATAACGCCAGAATTAGTGAGCCAATTGCTGGCAATGGGAGAAAAGGTCGAGGTGCTGGAACCAAAAGAATTGAGGGAAGAGATGAAAAAGAGAATTAACAGCATGTCCAATTATTATTAGGAGACGAGCAACATTATCATCATTTTTGCATAATAGTTATTCCTATTCCACCAATAAGATTCTTTTGAGTTTTAGTTATTACCTTATCTTTTAATCCCTGTGGGATGTCAAGTGAACAGAAATCTGTCTCAGCATCACGATGGATAGGTATGATGGCATATCGAGGATGGACTTTCTTACAAACAGCAGCCAAAGCTTCCTTTGATGCATGGCCTGACGTGTGAAGATATTCAATATGCCAGTCTTTCATGTGAACAAAATCGTATGTATTCTGCTTAAATGCTTTATGTTTCGTCAAAATATAACCTCTAAACTGAGAATAGATAAAGCAAGTCTTCTCAGGATCCATAAGGGGATAAACCTCATTGATTATCTTCCTAAAATCCCGATTATTCCTTACGAGAATAGTTGTTCCTGGTTTGGGTATGTTATGGAGTATCTTTTCTTTATGCTTATAATAATACAATGCACCTTTCAAACGATATCTTTTATCCTTAATACCTAAACTTTTCGTGATTTTGTCTAATTGGTGCCATTGATATCCATCCACCACCAGCATCCTATCTTGAAAATTCTTTGTTGCCCAATAAAAAGAGGCAAGTCTATCAGCATCCATTGAGGAACACATTACAAAGACATTATCGTAGTTGTTCATAATTGATATGGCTTGCTCTCGTAATTCATCTTCCGACATGAGTCTGATATCATCACGACTTAACATCGTCCCTTCTGTAATGAGCACGTCTATTTTCTTTCTTGCAATATAATAGCCAACCATAGGTATAAGTGCATTTCCACGGTAACCGTGATCTCGGAAATCACCCGTATGCAAAACTTTCTTTTTATCACATTCAATAAGAAACATATAAGCATCTGCGGCTGAATGACTAACATAATATGGCGTAACCCTTATATCTATGTTTCCGTCTTTATCATAGACAGGGACTTTGACATCAGCCTCATAAGTCTTAAAACTATTCATCGCGTCATATTCGGCCTGAGCAACAACTTTTCTTTCTCCTTTGGTCTTATGTAGGATACTATCTTTCAAGACAAGCATCATCTCTTTTGATACTATGCCAATATACTGCGGGATACCCTTTTCTGCAACCTTCGTTTCAAATCCCAAATGGTCGCCATGAGGATGTGTGTAGAATACCGCACTAACACCTTCAAGCAACTTATCAAGATTCTCTTGCTTATCAAAGTGGTCTTTAGACGGTTCATCTCCCTCTGGCAAATTATGCCCGAGGTCGATGAGTATCTTCGTTCCATTTTGGGATTCTATCTCAGTGATACATCCGCCTATTTGATCTATGCCACGATGGATAGTTATGTTCATTTATCAGATAATGTATAGTTATTCTCTTCAAGAAACATCACTTTGTATTTCTCACATTGGCTTCTCTTCATTTCTGCCATAAACAATTCTTTCTGCTGTTCCGTGTTACCATTTCTATCCTTGTCATCTGACTTGTAAGAATAAGCATAAACAAACTCTGGATCACTATCTGAAATAGTAAAATCCTTATTTAGTAATCCATATGTTTTTTTGTCTTCAATAACACCCTTTATTTCATCAAGGAATACTTGTGGAGATCTCCCTATTGTTCCTTCATAGGAATCTGCATGATCGCCTATGCCAGATTTCCCATATAAAGCGTTAATCCCGCTTTTTAATTCTATTACACATAATTGACGGTCTGAATTTCTAACAGCAATAATGTCAAATCTTGGACTTCTCTTATTGATATCTACAAAGCGTCCTCTTGGCCGAGCAGGTTTTGAATAACTATATTTTGCCTCCGAACTAACTTGAAATTCCACATCAATAACTGTGTATTCTGATTCTTCTGTGTTGTTGATGCATAATGAGTGTTGAACATCTTTTTCTTTTAATGACCTACCTCTTTCTTCTTTAAGCCAAATCCAATAATCATTCATCAAATCTTTCATTTTGCTGACAAAATCATTGTAATTGCGTTCTTTTTTGAGTTTTGATAACAGTTCTTTTTTAAGTTCTTTTCTTTCTTCTTCTTTGTCATCTGATTCATATTTTGGTCTATTATAACCTTTGAAGTAGTTATGATCAAATTGAATACTATTTGCAGACTCAACCTTAGCTATATTACCACCTTTGTAGTAAACGTTAAAATAATCATTTCTTATTTCCATAACCAGATTGTCATCGTTTTTTACTATTTCCAACAAATTATACAATAAGCCTCCTTCACATAAGGCCTCTCTTAACTTGGGTGAGTGAAGTCCTCTCCCCAGATACTCTTGTTTCTTGTTTGCCATAATAATCGTATTTAATATTTAGTTTTGGATAATAATTCAACTTCATGCTTATAACACCATAATAATCCTTCTGGGCCATGCTGAAAAGACAAGTTCTTACCAGATAACCTTGTTTTTATTTGAAGAGACCTTGCTTCTTCCTTGGTGAAGAACACTACATATTCATCGCTAATCCATTCACCATTGTCATTACGAACCAAATGCCATCGTTTATCTTGCTCTTTCGTATCCATTAGGCATATTCAAATTGTGGCACATTTATTGTAACATCCTCCGTTTCGTCTCCATCATCCAATGTGGGTACTGAAAGCCGTACTTCGTCACCCCTCATAGTATTATCTATAAGAAGTGTCAGAGGAAATATTTCACTATCTTCATCTAATACAGGATAACCATATTGATCAAACTCTGTCATGAAAGCAGAGTCAATGCCATATACATATATGCTTTGGCTATGTAGATCCATCTGGTGATTGATATATGGATCTTTCTCTGGATCGAAACTATGACCTTGAGTCAAATCCATTCCATAGAGCAAGAACGGTGCAGCATTGCATGATTTTGCTAAAAGGCTCATCGTCTGCGAATTAGCATATAGATTCAAAGCATATTCTGTTGTATGAAGGTGATGGAAATTACGCTCGTATTCCTTTACTAACTCGCGGAATGTCACCCCATCATTTATCCTTCTACCATTTTCGTCGAAATCGGCAGGAGAATAATAATAAGTCTCTATTATTTCTTTTTCCATCGTGTTATTGGTAATTTGTGGACAAATATACTAAAATAATCATACCCTTCTTATTACTACTTGCTTTATTTAACAAAGTTTCTCATAATGGTGGTGAAACTACCTCCTGTCCGCTCTTCATGTGTGAAGTAATAACATTTTCGTGGTATTACTTTTGCGAATTTTGGATAGCCCCCGTTCACGTATCTGTCGTACTCGTTCACGAGTGAGCCCTTTTTCAAGCCCAATATCATCAAGGCTTCTCTCTGGACATCCGATACCAAAACTATGTATAATGATATATCTTTCTCGATCATTTAGAACCATAGATAACAATCGCATAAGATCAATATGCAAAGATTCTTTTTTGAGAAAAAAGTCTGCATTATGCTCTGTTGAAGTAGAGAGTTTATCACCTAATGTCAAACTGTCATCATCTCTGATAGGCACATCAATACTATCAATATATACTTCTAATTCTTGAGCCTTTTCAATTTTATCTATCTCCAATGAGATTATTTCACTTAGTTCCTCTGCAGATGGTTGACGTTGATTTTGCAAAACGAACGTATTTGTTGCATTTTTGATTTTGTTACTGAGACCTATTTGACTCAATGGCCTGCGAATGGTACTGCCATATTCAGCAATAGCATTAAGGATACTCTGTCGAATCCACCAGACAGCATAAGAGATAAACTTAAACCCACGTTTCTCATCATAACGATCGGCAGCGATTGCCAGCCCAATATTACCTTCATTTATAAGGTCAGAGAGTGGCACACCTTGATTCTGGTATTGTTTTGCTACGGAAACTACGAATCGTAGGTTTGCTTTGATTAGTTTCTCTTTGGCTTTTTCTCCTCTTACTCCTCCTGCATGAATAGCTTGGGCAAGTTCTACTTCTTCCTCTGTAGTTATCATAGAAATTCGGCTGATTTCATTTAGGTACTTTTCTAATAATCCGTCATTTCTGACAGTAATACTCGTGTTAATTTTCAATTGTCTCATCTATTTATGTTTTGAATTGTTTTTATCTCGAGAAAAAAGAGTAGCCCTCCATATATATACGAATTATAAAGACATAAAATGTGGTATTTTGCCTTTTGATGTGCAAAAACTCCGCAGAAGAGAGGGCAAGATTATTGTTTTTTTCTTCTTCAAACGTGAAAAGTCTGCCATTTCAATTCATTTTAATAAACCATTCTTGAAAAATAACTGATAGAGGAAAAGTAATATTTTTATGAGCTCTTCTGCGGCGTTTTTGCACAACAACCTGCAATAATGTCATTTTGAGACTCCTTTCATTCGTATAATATATATAGGAGGGCTATTCCTCTTAACTAAAATATTCTTTATAGCATACAAGAAAATGAACAAAGAAGAGTTAGTCACAGAAAACCGTCGTTATGTAGAGGCTGTGGCGAAGCAGTATCTAAACCAAGGGCTCACACTGGAGCAACTTATCGAGGAGGGAAACAAAGGGCTGGTTGCTGCCGCCGAGCGCTATGATGCCAACAAAGGTTACAAGTTCATAAGCTACGCTGTATGGTTGGTACGCATGAGCATACTGCAGGCGTTGGCCGCCGTTCAGCGAGGTGAACCTATTCCAGAGAAATATGTACCCAGAGAATTTAAAGGAAAGGATCCCAACTACGAACTTCTGGAAAAGCTTTGTAATATGAAATGTATTATAAAAGACAAGACTTTAGATGATAATATGCATTATGGAACATTTCAAGATCTTGACGAAATGGTAGATTCTACAGAAGTTAGGCATCGAATAAGGATTGCGTCACTGGGGTATGGCCTCGATAAACTCAAAGACGATCCTGACCCGCTTGTTCGTGTAGAGGTAGCTAAGTTGGGCTACTACAGAAGCCAGTTCATCCAAGACCCTTCACCAATAGTAAGAAAAGCAGTAGAATCATGGGAAGAAGAATGACACACTTGGAATTATTTCACGGACTTGTTGCCGCAGGCATGAGAATGCGCTTCGGCAGCAAGCCCAGCAAGGATGCAATACTGAGAGTACTTTGGGAGAAAAAACATATCATCGACGCTGGCTTTGTCGATTACTACATCATGGCCTTTTGGATTTTTCGCTTCCATACTATGTCGTCTAATATCAACGTTTGGCCACGTAGTGCGATGTCTTCGTCTATTGTCTGCTATTGCCTGGGACTTACGGAGGTTAATCCCATCAAGTACGGTCTCCATTCAGTTCGTTTCGTCAACGATAAGTTGCCTGATTTTCAGTTTGACATCGAGAGGTCACGCTTCGAAGAGTTCAAGAAGATGGCGGAAGATTTGCTGCAAGCCAATGCAGAAAAATTTGACATTAAAGCTATCAAAGCCTGTTTGCTCAGAAAGGATGTAAAACAGGGAAAAGGTGCGAGAATAACCTATTTGACCCCCTGTGAGTTTCTAAGCAGGAAGAATGAGAGACCTGTGCCAGACAACATCGATGATGAGGTGGCCCGTTACGCGCTCAAGTTCCCTCAGACAATGGATTTGTATGAGGCTTATATCAAAGACCCTTCTGCTTTCAACCACTTAATCTATCAGGAAGAGATGTTAGATATTCTCTGCCACGTCTTTCATGTAAGCAGCATTAAAGCAAATGACATTCGACTTGCCATTCAGCGACAAGAAACGGAGCGAATTGAAGCCTACAAAAAGGAAATCTTTGCCAATCTCCAAGACATTACTCCGTCCGAAGCCGAAACTTCTTGGCAACGACTCACCAGCAACCCCCACCCTTTCCCAAAAGCCCATGCTGTCAGTCGGGTGCTAGCACGATATTATTATGAATTCTAAAAATAGATGTATGAAGATCAAATATAATGTCCTAACAGTTTTATGTTTTGTAGGAATCTACCTCATTGGGACTTTACTATACCCTGACACTGATTTTGAAGATATAGAATCAATATAAAAAACATGTAAATGAGTACCTGTACAGAAAGAGGTTTCTACCTGACACCTCTACAGCCTAAATACACGGGGTTATTGAGACCGATAGGAATTGGTGAGAAATTTTTATTGGGCCACCCTCGGATAGAGATCTATGTAGATGGATCTAATGTGTGGTGGGAAAACAAAAGGATTGTTCATGTGCTGATAAAGGATACTCCACAATGCTCAAAAGCAGATGAAGGAATCCTACCTGATGATGAAATGAAAAAAGTGTATCAGTGGATTATCCTCAATAAGGAAGTTCTTCTAAATCACTGGAACTTGAAAGTCGACTCTATTGAACTTTGTCGAAGGATTAAAAAGTTAGAATAGTTACCAAAGCATCTATGTGAGGGAGTTCAAAACAGAAATAAATCTAGAAATTATAAAGTAAAAAAACAATTAATGATTTTGGTAATTCAAAAGTAATTATTACCTTTGCACCCGATGATGAGTCATATAACGGCTGGTGGCCCATCTTCGGGTGTTCATTGAGCAATTTATAGCAGAACGTGGAATTGAGTACGGTCTCCAATTCGTAACCCTGTTTTTCCTCAATTCCCCAAACTGCCTTTATTTAAAGAAATCCTGCAAATTCTTACAAACTTACGAAAAAAATCCGAACTGCCAAAGCAATTCGGATTTTTATCTGAGTTCTAAGGATAATACTAGACCTTGATCTCAACTTCTACACCGCTGGGGAGCTCAAGTTTCATCAGGGCGTCAACAGTCTTGGCTGTTGAGCTGTAGATGTCAATCAGACGCTTGTAGTCTGAGAGCTGGAACTGCTCACGGCTCTTCTTGTTAACGAAGGTAGAGCGGTTAACGGTGAAGATACGCTTGTGGGTGGGAAGGGGGATAGGACCGCTGATAACAGCACCTGTAGCCTTCACGGCCTTCACAATCTTCTCTGCTGACTTGTCTACGAGTGTGTGGTCGTAGCTCTTCAGCTTGATACGAATTTTCTGACTCATTTCGAAAATTTAAAAATTTAATGAATTAATAATATAAAAATTGGACTGCCGCTAAAGAGTCATTTGCTCAGCGTACAGCGTTTCGGGCTGCAAAGGTACGCATAATGCCTGACATACGCAACTCCTTCTCTCAATGCAACCAATCATTTAACCTTTTTTAGTACAGTCATTTTACTTCCGTTGATATATAGTCCAGGTTTGGTGGGCTTCCCGCTGAGTTTCCGTCCATCAATCGTGTACCACCCTGAAAGTGAAGAGTGAAGAGTGAAGAGTGAAGAATTTGCTTCCGCATCAACAATTCCCGTTGTATTCTCTTCGCCGAAGTTGAGCACGAAGCGGCTGGGAGCCGGGTCTCCCGCCGTGAGGCCGTTCAGCTGGAAGTAGCTGCGGCAGGCCTTGATGCGGGGGTACTTGGGGTTATCAACATTCGTGAGGTCAGGCTGCGGATAGTACAGCGTGTTACAGGCACCGAGGAAGAGGATGGTCTTGTTCTCGGCCTTCCAGACGATGGGGTCGTAGGTGCCGAGGAAGGTTACCTTGCCGTCGCTGGTATTCACGTTGTTCATCGTCGCGTTGATGGTGACGCCTGTGAATACGGGATTCTTCAGGTCGTGGGTGTCGGGATCGGCAGCGTCGTAGCCTTCGGCCTTTTCCCACTTAATAATATAAGGTGTGCCGGCAGTCATTGTGGTTGTCTCGTCCTCGAAGTTAAGGGTCAGCGTGCCATCGGTCAGGTTGCTGGTCGAGGTGGTGAGTTTCATCACCGTTGCACCCTCAAGTGGTGAACCTGCGAGCGTAACGTCAAATGGCAGGCACAGCGTGTTCCAGTCGCCGTCCTTGTAGAGCGTGCGACCGCTGAGGGTGACTTTGTACGTCTCGCCTTCAGCTGTATCGATGGTCGTGGTGTTGTCGGCAGCGTCGGCCAGCTCCAGCTCATTCTCTATAAAGGTGGCCGTCACGGTGACATCGTCATCGGGCATGGTGAAGGTGCCCGTGTAGTTGCCCTGGCCGGTTGCGGTAACCGTGGCGGTGCCCAAGTCGGTGTTGCTGTCATAGTCCAGGGTGTAGTCGGTGCCCTCGACGAGCTCCTTGTCGCCCACGGTAATCGTGACGGCGGGCCGGATGGGGCTGCCCGTGTACGTCTGGTATGGAATATTTTCCAAGGTGCCGGTGGCGATGTCTGTCAGCGGCACGTTGCTCAGCTCTACGCTGACGGTGATGTCGCCCTGGCCCACGGTCAGCTCGTTCTGGTTATATATCGTTGCGCCCGTGTTGTCGGGGCTGACGCTGAAGTCTGCACGGTAGTTGTTCGGTTTGTCGCCCGTGTAGCTTAGCTTGAGCGAGGCGCCCTGACGGTAGTAGTGTGTGCCGCCGGCAACGAACCCCGTCTCGTCGGCCGTGGCCGGGAGCCCCACGTTAGCACCCGCGGTCACCTTGTGTATTTGCTCGATGTGGTTGCTGCCAAGACTGTTTTAACCGCACATCGGCAGCGAGGCCGTGCCGTAGTAGTACAGGTTGGCAAACGTGCCATCGTACTTTTGGCCTACAAACAGCCTGGCGTAGTTGTTGCTCGCGCCCGACGCCGTGACGCTGCACGGATTCAGCACGAAGCAGTGCGTTACGAAGCCGTCAACATCGACACATCCGACAATCGCCCCGGCCCTATTCTCTTTATTCGTTGTGCAGCTGACGGCGGGCGAGACCAGCCCTACGTTTCGCACCACGCCTCCCATTCTCACTCTTCCGAAAAGTCCCGCTACGGCACTGTTGCTCCAGTCTGATGACGTGACCATGACGTTGAGGCCGCTGGTGGTGTGGCCGCCGCCGTCGTATGTGCCGTAGAAGCCGTCGGTGTTGTCCGAACTGTTTCCACCGATGGGGGCGAACGTTCCCGTGAGCGTGATGTCGGCGGTCTGCACGAAGTGCTTGCCCGAGCAGTTGTTGTTCTGGGTGTAGGCGGAGAGTGCGACGAGCGCTTTGGCACAGTCCACCTTGTAGTAGAGGCCGTCATCGTCGGCACCAAGGCGGAAGTCATATTCTCCAAGTCTCTCGGTGCTCCTGACGGTGTAGGTGATGGCTTGCGAGCCGTAGTAGGGATCCATGCCGCGGACGGTAACCGTGTAGTTGCCGTCGGCGACGCCGTCGCCGCTCCAGGCCACGGTGTAGTGCGTGTCCTTCGTCAGGGGCGTTCCGTCGCAGTCCACTACCGTAGGCTCAGGCTGGATGGCCTCGCCGTTGCGCTGAACGTCAGCGTGTGTCCGCAGTCGTCGAAGGTTCCGCTGAACTTGTGGGCGTTGGTGCCGTCCATCTCTGAGACTTCGATGTTGGCATCCAGTTCACGGCCTTTCCGCTGTACGATGTTCCGTCATAGACGCTACTGGCAAACTGGCTCCAGCCGTCGGCATTGTGAATGGTGTAGCTGCCGTTGCCGTTGTCCACGAAGTCACCGTCGGCCCACGCCGTTGCCGAGGTGAGCAGCATCATGAGTAGCATTGCCGCTCTCGCAATTAAGTTACACTTATTTTTTCAAACAGGGCTTTTTTATTTGTACAAATTCATTACAAATTTGTGTAAGTTCATTACACTTTTTTTGTAAGTTCATTACACTTTAGTGTAAGAAACATAACAAATTGTACACGGCGTGTAATTAAAAATGTAAGAAAGGCACAAAAAATGCCGATTCCATCGGGAAATCGGCAGTGTAAGATTTACTTGGGCTGCAAAGGATGAAGACCGACCATCATCAGCAAAGATCCTGTCGCTGCTTGGCGCGATAGTAACTCATATAGTTGGTGAATCCTGAAGCGAGAGCGGCAGACTCCTTTGTCTCTTCGGGATTTTGGGCCATATATTGTTCGTAATGCTCTAAGCGAAGACCGTTGACGTAGCTGGCGAAAGAGCCGAAACGGCGCTGGATGGTCACCGAGACGTAGGTTCGGCCCAGTTTACAGTGCTCCACCACATCGTCGATCTTCAAGTGAGGGTTAAGATAGGCACACTGGTCCTTCGCATAGGCCTGTATCTCAAGTGCTGTCTGCTCTATCTGTTCTTCAACATTAGCATCTTCCTGACCATCATTATCGGAGCCAACTTCATCCTCTATGGTAGAAGGCAGCATGAACTTACGCCGCTATGCAGGCATGACAGTAATGAGGAGCTCCAGATTGAAGACAGCCAGAAAAATATGCAGGACAGCCATTACCTGACGCGAGTCAAGGATGTAGGCAGGCCATACCAGCGGGGTGAGAACAATCGGGAAATAAAGTACCCTGCTGGCATATTTGATGGGAAAGTCATCGGGGTTGGAATAGTGGGCATCATAGGACTCGCGAATCCAATGCCACACCTGCCACATGGCCATACAGCAGTAAGCCATCATCAAGAGGCTCTCAATGGTGATGACATAATGCCAGAATTGTTTCCCTTGGACATTCAAGAATTCAAAGGGTATCCATGCGTTGAGCACGGGCAGAAGCATGGTGGCGATGACGATGCAGGCTGCCACCCAACTGACGGGCTTCCATCGGCTCCACTGCTTCACGGTGCCGGCATAGCATAGCATCAACAGACCACAATAGAAAAAGTAGGTGGCGGGGAAGTACGACTTCATCAGCGTCCATGCAGCCTCGTTGGTGGGATTGATGACATAGGGTAACAGCAGCGTAGCCATCAGGTAGGCTAATACCTGCAACTTGCGGTCGGGTCAGATGTAGGCATGGCACTCCTTGGGTTCCTGACAAGTGTGGAACCAGCGAACGACGGCAAACCCCCAGCACGTAGTGATATAAAGCATTGCGGCCAGGCCGTAATAATAATATTCACTCATGGTTTTCTACTTTCTGCTTGCAAAATTAATAAAAAAACCGAAATCGAACAAACGATTCCGGTTTTTTTCTATCTTACTCTTCGTCTTCGTCCCATTCAGAGTGGTTACGACGAGTCAGGAGAGGATCGGAAGTGTCTTCCTCCAGTTCATCAAATTCTCTTGACAGTGCCTCGTCGGTTGTTCCTTCTGATGAGGCTGGCAGCAAAAGGCTTCTCTCCATGCAGACTCTTATCACTGCTGTCGTAGGACTAAAGTCTGGTCGTAGAATGTCAGGCCTTTTTTCTCTGCCTCAAACGTTTTGCGCAATCCCAGACCTTCCGGGTCTTTAGGATAGCGACCACCGTTGAGGAATGTGTGGCCCTGCTTCTTCATTGAAATATCAGACAATTTGTTGTGAATTATTTATGGAAAATCGGGCAAAGATACTAGAAAAAGTACCTTTGCCCGAAATATTGTATAACTATTGTTCCTTCTTAAACGAGGTCGGCACGACCCTTAACCTCTTCGAGAACAGCCTTAGCGATAGCACTTGACAGAGGAGCGTGGTGATCGTACTCCATAGAGCTGGTGGCACGACCAGAAGTGATGGTACGCAGAGCGGTTACATAACCGAACATCTCTGACAGGGGTACCTGAGCCTTGACAACACGGGCACCAGAGCGAGCCTCTTCCATACCTTCTACCTGACCACGACGCTTGTTGAGGTCACCGATTACGTCACCCATATTCTCCTCAGGTGTTACTACCTCGAGCTTCATGATGGGCTCCATCAGTACGGGCTTAGCCTTAGCGCAAGCCTCCTTGTAAGCCATCTGGGCAGCGATTTCGAATGAGAGCTGGTCAGAGTCAACGGGGTGGAAGCCACCATCGACAACAGTTACCTTCAGTGAGTCTACGGGATAGCCACCGAGGATACCGTTCTTCATGGCTGCCTCGAAGCCCTTCTGGATTGAGGGGATGAATTCCTTAGGAATGTTACCACCCTTAACCTCGTTCACGAACTGCAGGCCAGGATTGTTCTTCAGGTCGTAATCAGGATCAACGGGGCCAACCTTAACGAGCATCTTAGCATACTTACCGCGACCACCAGACTGCTTCTTGTAAACCTCTTCGATCTCAACCTCCTTGGTGATGGCCTCCTTATAGTTAACCTGGGGCTTACCCTGGTTACACTCTACCTTGAACTCACGCTTCAGACGGTCGATGATGATGTCGAGGTGGAGCTCACCCATACCAGAGATGATGGTCTGACCACTCTGCTCGTCGGTACGTACGGTGAAGGTGGGGTCTTCCTCAGCCAACTTAGCCAGACCGTTGTCCAGCTTGGCGATGTCGGCCTGTGACTTAGGCTCAACGGCGATAGAGATCACGGTGTCGGGGAAGGTCATAGACTCCAGCACGATGGGCTTCTCCTCGTCGCAGAGGGTATCACCAGTGCGGATATCCTTGAAACCTACACCTGCGCCGATATCACCTGCGTCGATAGAATCCATAGGAATCTCCTTGTTTGAGTTCATCTGGAACAGACGGCTGATACGCTCCTTCTTGCCTGAGCGGGGGTTGTAAACGTAAGAACCGGCCTTCACGCTACCTGAATAGACGCGGAAGAATACCAGACGGCCCATATATGGATCGGTTGCAATCTTAAATGCAAGAGCTGAAGTAGCCTCGTCCTCGCTGGGTTTGCGGCTTTCCTCTTCCTCGGTGTTGGGGTTGGTACCAATCACAGCCTCTGTGTCCAGAGGTGAGGGCAGGAATGAGCAGACAGCGTCGAGCAGGGGCTGTACGCCCTTGTTCTTGTATGAAGAACCAAGCAGCATAGGTGTGCACTTCATGGCGATGGTACCCTTGCGGATGGCAGCGATGATCTCATCCTCAGTGATTGAGTTGGGATCGTCGAAGTACTTCTCCATCAGAGCCTCGTCGTACTCGGCAGCAGCCTCGAGCAGTTTGTTACGCCACTCGTCGCACTCTGCAGCGAGGTCAGCGGGAATGTCCTCAACATCGTATTCAGCACCCATGGTCTCATCGTGCCACAGGATAGCCTTCATCTTGATGAGGTCAACCAGACCTTTGAAGTTCTCCTCTGCACCGATGGGCACCTGAATGACAACGGGGTTAGCACCCAGGATGTCCTTCATCTGCTGTACGGTCTCGAAGAAGTCGGCACCAGAACGGTCCATCTTGTTCACGTAACCGATACGGGGTACGTTGTACTTGTCGGCCTGACGCCATACGGTCTCTGACTGAGGCTGAACGCCGTCGGCAGCAGAGTAGGTGGCAACAGCTCCATCGAGTACACGGAGTGAACGCTCTACCTCAGCGGTGAAGTCCACGTGTCCCGGAGTATCGATCAAGTTGATTTTGTAGTTGTTGTTGTTCCACTTCCAGTTACAGGTGGTAGCAGCCGAGGTAATAGTGATACCGCGCTCCTGCTCCTGTGCCATCCAGTCCATGGTAGCAGCACCATCGTGCACCTCACCAATCTTGTGAGTCTTACCTGTGTAGAACAGGATTCGCTCTGAAGTGGTGGTCTTACCGGCATCGATGTGAGCCATGATACCGATATTGCGGGTCAAATGCAAATCTTGTTTTGCCATCTTTTCCTTTTCCTTTTAATCTTTTTACCTAAAATTAGAAGCGGAAGTGAGCAAATGCACGGTTAGCCTCGGCCATGCGGTGCATATCTTCCTTACGCTTGAATGCGCCACCCTGGTTGTTGAAGGCATCCATAATCTCAGCTGCGAGTTTGTCAGCCATAGACTTGCCACTGCGCTTGCGGGCAAAGGCAATCATGTTCTTCATTGAGATGCTCTCCTTACGGTCGGGACGAATCTCAGTAGGTACCTGGAAAGTAGCACCACCGATACGGCGGCTCTTCACCTCTACCTGAGGGGTGATGTTGTCCAGAGCCTGCTTCCAGATTTCCAGAGGAGCCTTCTCGGCATCCTTCATCTTGTCCTTCACAATCTCCAGAGAGTTGTAGAAAATCTCATAAGACTTCGACTTTTTACCGTCGAACATCAGATGATTCACGAACTTTGAGACCTTCTGGTCGTTGAACACGGGATCTGGGAGGATCACACGCTTCTTTGGTTTTGCTTTTCTCATTGTTTTGTTAAAATGATTTTGTCTGCTTGGGCTGTTCTTTGTCTGTTCTTCAACGTCCACTCCCGGACATTTACTCAACCTTTTATAAGATTCACCAGCAAAACGGTTTTGTTTAAGTTTACTGAGTTTTGTAAGTTTCTGAGTCTTTGAGTTGTTTGAGCTTCTTTTTCTCTGTTCCGAGCCTGCTCATCACCGAGCACTCATGAACTTGCAAACTCAAAAACTCACTAACTCTTTTTTACTTCTTTGCCTTTGGACGCTTAGCACCGTACTTAGAACGACGCTGTGTGCGGTTGGCAACACCGGCGGTATCCAGAGTACCGCGAACGATGTGGTAACGTACACCGGGGAGGTCCTTCACACGACCGCCGCGAACCAGCACGATGCTGTGCTCCTGCAAGTTGTGTCCCTCTCCGGGAATGTAACTGTTGACTTCTTTCTGGTTAGTCAAACGAACACGGGCTACCTTACGCATAGCCGAATTAGGCTTTTTAGGAGTGGTCGTGTAGACACGTACGCAGACACCACGACGCTGAGGACAGTTGTCCAAAGCAGGCGACTTTGACTTGTCGACGATTTCCTTTCTGCCTTTGCGAACCAATTGTGAAATTGTAGGCATAATTTTAATTTTTAATTTTGTTGTTTGTTATATATATTATTGTGTATATTTCGCACACCATACTATCCCCACACTTCTGTAGGGACATTTCGGGCTGCAAAGGTACATAAAAATCCGCAATCCACCTAAATAATTATGGAGGCAGATTGCGGAAAAGGGTTTTAATTAACAAAATATAACTATATTAACATTTTTAAAGTTCAATTTTGCCTTTTATGTCGCTACTTGAGGCACCTATGTAGGCCGTGAACTTTGTTGGTTCGTACTTCCAACCATGTGTCTGTTCATCCCAGGACATGAGATCTTTTTCTGTAACCTTGAAAGTGGCTGTTTTTGTTTCTCCTGACTTTAATGTGAGCTTGGCGAAGTTCTTCAGTTCCTTGACGGGGTCGTTGGCAGTGACTTTGGAACGTCCGATGTATAGTTGCACAATTTCCTTGCCTTCGCACGTTCCGCTGTTGGTCACATCAATGTTTATCGTCCATTCATTCTGGCCTTTTGCAATAGTGGGTTTGCCGTATTTGAAAGTGGTGTAGCTCAGGCCGTAACCGAAGGGGAACAGGGCTTTGGTCTTGTTCTTCTCAAAGCCGCGATAGCCTACGAAGATACCCTCTTTGTAATAGACCTGACGATGTGCCATCTCGCCTGCGCTGTTCTTGGGCGTTTCTATGTCAGTGATGCCGGGGTAGGCTTCCTGTCCGTATTTCACGTAGGGATAGTCCTCGTAGTTCTTGGCAAAGGTGACAGGGAGTTTTCCGCTGGGATTCACTTTGCCTGTCAGAATATTAGTTAGTGCCGAACCAGCCTCGCTACCCAGATACCAGCAATGCAGAAGTCCCTCTATCTGATTGAGCCAGGGCATGTGATAGGGGTTGCCACCGAAGGTGATGACTATCATTGGAGCGTCGAAGGCAGCCAAATCGGTGATGAGTTCGTTCTGTCCGAATGACAGGGCGTAGGACTCGCGGTCTCCGTTTTCGCAGTCCTGCTTATGGTTCTTGTTCATGCCACCTATATATATAATAAGGTCGGCATCCTTGGCTTTCTCCAGTGCCTCGGCTTTCAACTTTGCCTGTTTGTCAGGATCAACTTTGTCTACTTTGTCGTACATCGCACGACCAGACATATAGCCTTGAGCATATTCTACAGAGGCAATCTTTTGCAAGGCCTCTAGAGGCGAAACATCCTTGAGTGTCTTCAGTTCCGAGGAACCGCCGCCTTGTGTCAATGAGCGTGTGGCATTCTCGCCAACCACCAGAATCTTTTTGTATTGCGAAAAGTCTAAAGGCAGTATCTTCTCAGACTCCCTTCCCTTCGGGAGGGGTCGGGGGTAGGCCTCATTTTTCAGGAGTACGATACCCTCTTCTGCAATCTCCCTACAGGTCTTGTAATGCTGCTCGCTGCACTGGTTTCCAATCACCTTATTCGGATTCATGGCTGTGCGGAAGATGGTACGTAGTACGCGAGCAACCTTTTCGTCGAGGACAGACATGGGAACTTTTCCCTCGTTGACGAGCTTCTCGAAGGGGTTGGCCAGGTAGTAGTCATCATAACCGAACTCGCTCTCACGCAGCTTGCCATCGGTATAGGTGCCCATCTCAATGTCCAGTCCACCGTAGATGGCTTGCATGGTGTTGGTGGTGCCGCCCCAGTCGCTAACCAGTGCACCGTCCCATCCCCATTCTTTCTTAAGTATACCGTTGAGCAACTTGTCGTTATGACAGCAGTGGTCGCCTTCCCAAAGGTTATAGGATCCCATGATGCTCCAGACATGTGCACGTTTTACAGCCTGTTCGAAGGGATAAAGATAAATCTCGCGCAAGGCACGCTCTGACACATTGACATTGACGGAGAAGCGGTCTATCTCCTGTTCGTTGAGTACGAAATGCTTCAGACAGCAGGCCACGCCGTTCTTCTGTGCCGCCTGGATATATGGCACTACTATCTCACCTGCGAGATAGGGGTCTTCGCCCATGTATTCAAAGGCTCGTCCGTTCATGGGGGTACGCTGGATATTGACACCGGGTCCAAGTAGCATATCCTTGCCACGGAAGGCGAACTCCTCGCTGATGGCATTGCCGTAGGCACTCGACAGGTCACGGTTCCACGTCGCAGCCAGACAGGTGAGCGACGGGAAAGCCACGATATAGTCGTTAGTCCATCCTGCTGCCCGCCAGGTGTTCCATTCCAGTTCCTCGCGCACACCGTGCGGTCCGTCGTCCATGTTCAGCTGACGGATGCCCAAGCGGGGAACACCGGCACTGGTGAACTTGCTTTGTGCATGGAGTATCTTGATTTTCTCGTGTGTGGTCATGCGCTTCAGCGCATCCTTCACCCGCTCTTCAACAGGAGCTTGAGGGTCTAAGTAAACTTGTGCCTTCGCGAAGGCACAAGTCATTGCTATTGTTGTAAGAATCAGTATTCTTTTCATAAACAGAGATGTGGTGTGTTAATAGAATAACATTGACAGACAATAGGCCACAATAGTAGATGTGGTGACGCAAATCAGTCCCGGCATCATAAACGAGTGGTTGAGCAGGTACTTGCCAATAACCGTCGTACCACTTCGGTCGAAGTTCACTGTCGCGATATCCGATGGGTAGTTGGGGATGAAGAAGTAGCCATAGACACTTGGAAGAACACCCAGAAGTATAGGACCGTCGATACCCAACTTATAAGCCAAAGGCAACATCGCTACAACAACAGCTCCCTGAGAGTTAATTAATACTGATACGAGGAAGAACACGAAGGCGATGCTCCACGGATAAGCCTCGACGATGCCTGCGAGGGCGTCTTGCATCTCCTGCATATAATTTGAGAAATAGGTGTCGGCCAGCCAGGCGATACCATAGATGGCTACCACAGCCACCATACCTGACTGCCACACAGGACCGGCAACAGCTTTCTTAGGCTGTGCCTTGCAGAAGATAATCATCAAGGCGGCAGCACTAATCATCACAATCTGAATCACGAGGTTCATCTTTAGGTCAACCATACCTTTCTCCGTGAAACCTTCTGCCACAACACCAGCTGCTGCGAGTTGTTTTGCAGAGATGGTCACGCCACTAACCAACGTCAAGTCACCTGCATCCTTAACTGCTTTCACTGTGCTATAAGAAGGAAGTAAATCGGGTAATGCAGCAAACATCACGATGATAGCCAGTGCACCCAAGAAGATGAAGACCGCATTTTTTGCCGACTGGGGAATTGTCTTGTCTAGTGTGGTGGCACCACTGCCATAGATATATTTGTATTGTTCAGGATCTTTCAACTTGGCTTGGAAAGCGGGATCCTTATCCAGATCCAATCCGCGATGGTAGGAAGCTGCAGCGGCTGCCATCAGTCCACACAGACAGGCTGGTATGGAAATCATGAGCACCTTAGGAATGGTGATGTCGAAGTGATTGGCATTGGAGATGGTGACGAAAGCCACCACAGCAGCAGCGATGGGTGAACAGGTGATACCTACCTGAGATGCTATTGATGCCACGCCGCAGGGGCGCTCCGGACGTATGCCTTTCTTCAGGGCAATGTCGCAGATGATGGGCATCAGCGTATAAACCACATGGCCTGTTCCTACCAGTACGGTAAGGAAGAAGGTGCAAAGTGGAGCTAGGAATGTGATGCGATCAGGATGTTTTCGCAGCAGTTTCTCCGCTATCTGTATCAGCCAGTCCATACCGCCGGATGCCTGCATCATACCTGCACAGGTTACGGCGGCAATGATGATGTAGATGACATCCGTGGGAGGATTACCGGGCTTCAGTCCGAAGCCGAAAACGAGGATGGCAAGACCGATTCCTGAGATGGCACCCAGTGCCAGACTGCCATAGCGTGAACCGACGTACAATGCAAGTAGCACGACCATCAGCTCAATAATCATCAAAAGGGTCATAGAATTAGGTTTTAGTTATTGGATATATGTGATGTTACTTATGCCTCGCCCTTGCCAAAGGGAGCGATGGTGCGTGGACCTTGCTGCTGCTCTTCGGGCATCTTGATCTTGCCGAACTGATGCTCGTAGCGCATGATGTTCTCCTGCAGGGCACCCAGCAGACGCTTGGCGTGTTCAGGAGCCAGGATAACGCGGCTACGCACCTGTGCTTTGGGCAGACCTGGCAACATTCGTGCGAAGTCTACGATAAACTCTGATGATGAGTGGGTGATGATAGCGAAGTTGGCATATTCACCCTGTGCTTTGTCTGGGGCTAATTCTATTTGCAGCCCTTGCTGCTTCTGTTCGTTCTCGTTCATAATATCTTTTCTTTTTAATCTTTTAATTTTTCTACCTTTTAATCTTTTACTGCGCTTCGCGTCCCAATGCCAGTGCCTTGATATTGGCCTCTACGATAGCTTCGCCCTTGCGTCCAAACACACGACGGATGGCATCTTCTAACTTCTCGTACTCAATGCCGAGTGCCTTCTGGGCAGCACCTAACAGGATGACGTTGGCCGAGCGTGGCACACCGTTGTCCTTTGCCATCTGCTCAATGTCGATGCTGATGACATGGGGCAGTTTGGCCAAGTCGGCTTCGATGACAGCCATATCGGGATAGTTGGGGATATTGACGAAAGGCGTCTTGCTGGTGATGATCCAGCCCTCCTTGCTCAGATAGGGCAGGTAACGCAGGGCTTCCATGGGTTCCATGGAGATGATCACGTCGGCACCGCCCTGGGGAATCAGGTCGCTGGCGATGGGGTCTGACGATATGCGCAGGTTCGACTGCACATCTCCGCCGCGCTGGCTCATGCCGTGTACCTCGGCCTGTTTGATATATAGGTTCTCGTTCATAGCGGCTTCGCCAATGATGGTGGCGATAGAGAGGATGCCTTGTCCTCCTACGCCGCAAAGTATGATGTCTGTTTTCATTTCTTTCCCTCCTGTGCTTTCTTTTGTTTCAAATGTCTTTGTAAAGTCTGCATACATTCACGTCGTGGAATGATGACAGACGTGCCTTTGTAGTTGATCTCATCGCGAATTATCTGCGTAATCTCAGGCATATTTTTGGGTAGGGGAACGACCACCTTCAGGTGCTCGTCGCTCAAACCGAGACCGCGACAGATAGCCTCGAACTTGTTTGTACCAGCAGAATCCTGACCGCCCGTCATACCCGTTGTCAGGTTATCGCTGATAATCACGGTGATGTTGGCATTCTCGTTGATGGCATCCAGCAGACCCGTCATACCGCTATGCGTAAAGGTAGAGTCACCGATGATGGCAACAGCAGGCCACTGACCGGCATCGGCAGCACCCTTAGCCATTGTGATAGAAGCACCCATATCTACACAAGAGTGGATGGCATGGAATGGGGGCAGGAAGCCCAGCGTGTAACAGCCGATGTCACCAAAGACGCGAGGATTCTCGTATTCCTTCAGTACCTCATTCAGGGCAGTATAGACATCGCGGTGACCGCATCCCTGACAGAGTGCTGGTGGACGGGGAACAACGTCTTCGCAAGACTTAAATGAAGAGTGTAGAGTAAAGAGTGTAGAGCTTGCTACCGCATTGATTGCCTGTCCTACTGCATCTGGTGTCAATTCTCCAGTACGTGGCAGTGTGCCGTCGAGCTTACCCTTGATATTCTCGCTTTCGCTGACGCCACGCACGATATCCTCGATGAAGGGCTGTCCTTCCTCAACGATGAGCACCTGCTGGCATTCGTTCATCAGGCGGCGTACCAGTTTCTTAGGCAATGGATACTGTGAGATTTTCAGGATGGGGTAGGGACTTCCGCTGGGGAAACACTCGTTCACGTAGTTGAAACCGATGCCGCTGGCAATGATACCCAGCGACTTGTCCTGACCCTCTACATATATATTATAGGTGGAATTGGCGGCATCCTCTTCCAGTTGCTTCTGCTGGGCCGTCACCACATCATTGCGCTTGCGGGCATTGGCAGGCAGCAGCACCCAGTTGGCGGCTACGGCGTTGTAGTTCAGCTCGTTTTGCTGACGGGGTTCGTCAGCACACTCTACCACGGCACGGCTGTGAGCCATACGGGTAGTGACGCGCATCAGCACGGGCAGACATTGCTTCTCCGAGTATTCGAAGGCAGCAGCCATCATGTCGTAGGCCTCCTGCTGATTCGAGGGCTCGAAGGTAGGAATCATAGCAAACTTGCCGTAGAAACGGGAGTCCTGCTCATCCTGTGATGAGTGCATCGAGGGATCGTCAGCCACGAGAACGATGACACCGCCGTTAACCCCCGTCATACCGCTGTTTACAAACGGGTCGGCGCAGACGTTCAGTCCTACGTGCTTCATACATACCAGCGCACGCTTACCCATGAACGACATACCCAGGGCAGCCTCCATAGCCGTCTTCTCATTAGTTGACCAGCGGCAGTGAACGCCGCGTTCCTTCGCAAGGGCATTGCCCTGGATGAACTCCGTGATTTCTGTCGACGGAGTGCCAGGATAGGCATACACACCAGAAAGTCCGGCATGTAGTGCACCCAGTGCAATGGCTTCGTCGCCAAGTAATAGTTGTTTCTTCATTTTTATTTTGATTTTAGTGTAAAATCATCTGCATCCTGCAACACGGGAAACTTTTTCCTGAACCTCTGCAACTGCTCCATGCTGAGGTCGGCAGTAGCGATACCTTCCTCGTTGTCCTTGCATTGGGCCATCGTCTTTCCGTAGGCATCGATGACGACTGAGCCTCCGCAGTAGTCGCAGGCGGGATCTTTGCCAATGCGGTTCACGCCAATGACAAAACATTGGTTCTCCAGTGCACGGGCTTTCAGCAGTGTCTGCCATACGTTGATACGTGATGACGGCCAGTTGGCTACGTAGATGGCAGCATCATAATCCTTACGGTTACGGCTCCATACGGGGAAGCGCAGGTCGTAGCAAACCTGCAGCAGGAACCTCATGCCTCGCCACTCCACGATGACCCGCTCTTGTCCGGCAACGTAGGCATCTGTCTCACCTGCATAGCCAAAGAGGTGACGTTTGTCGTAACAGTCGAAAGTGCCGTCTGGACGTACGAAGTACAGTCTGTTTCTCAACTGTCCGTCGGCATCTGTCGTTGCCACGCTGGCAGCAAAGGCTGCATCCTTTGTCCTGGCTTGTCGTTGAAGCCATTCCAGTCCCTCATCGCTATCTTGGCATTTCGTCTCTTCTGGCAGGAATCCGGTAGTGAACGTCTCGCTCAGCACGTAGAGGTCGGTCCCCTGTTGCCCGTCAATCATCAGGCTCAGCCTTTGCAGATTCTCTGCCGGCTGTCCCCATACGATGTCATGTTGTACGATGGCTACCCTCATCCTGTCTGTCGTGTTAGCGAATGCAAAAATACAACGAATTTATCGGATAGCCAAAGTTTTAACCATTATTTTAAAAACGGATAGTCGGGAATCAAGGAATAACTGAAAAGTTTTTCTGTTTTTGGGGAAGATATAATGAATAAAATGGTTACCTTTGTACCCACGAACAGAATGAAGATTGTAATGAATGCAATCTCTATAATGTCATTATTTTGTCCTTATTTCGTGACTCCGTAGATTCGTGAGTCCTTGTTTCCGTAGTTCCGTGACTCCACCTTACTTCTTCCTTCTAACATCTTACATCTTATTATAGTGTAGAAAACACGAAAATGTTACATACCACCCTTGTTGCCTTTCTTCTTGGTTTTCTTCTCAATGAGTTTGATAGACTCTAGATAATCCTGTTCTACTGGCGACAATGTCTTCACTTGGAATTTCCTGTACTCAATCAGAGCCTTATCCATTGCTTCTTCATGAGATACAGAGCCTGCCCCTTCCAGCAGTTCATCGCCATTGGCAGACAAGATGTTGTCTAACTGACGAACATAGTCTTCCATATACATAGGTCGATGACGAAGGGCCTGAGTCTCTGCAAAGTCAAAATATCCAGAAACGATGTTATTCAATATCTTTAGTTCCTCAGCCGTGAGATAATTCTTTGCTATCTTAATATCGTTAATGCAAGGCAGTTCACCTTTGAACGATGTCAATCCCATAAAAGGTTTGTCAGCATCCGCACGATTATAAATCACCTCTGCAGCCGTATGTCCGTGAGCTGCATAGTGCAGTTTGTTTTGCACCATCTTAAAGAATAATCTCGACGCATCTGTCCGTGGGTCATAATCAACACTGGTAGCATAGAGGTCAAGCACCTGTCTGTACATCACCTTCTCAGATGAACGGATGTCACGGATACGATCCAACAACTCCTTCCAGTAGCCCCCACCACCAAGATTCTTCAGTCGCTCATCGTCCATCGTGAAGCCCTTGATGATGTATTCCGCCAGCCGCTCTGTAGCCCACTGACGGAAGCGAGTACCCACAATAGATTTTACGCGATAACCTACAGAAATGATTACATCGAGGTTATAGTAATTTGTTGGTTTGGTAGAAAAATCGGAATTTCCGATTTTTCTCATCGTCTTCGTCTCTTCTATCTCGTTTTCCTTGTAGGCATTAAGTATATGCTCGTTAATGGTAGAACGGGCTTTGCCATACAACTCCGCCATTTGATCGATTGTCAGCCATACCGTTTTCTCCTCCAACCTGACATCAAGCCTTATTTTACCATCCTCTGACTGATAGATGATAATCTCTCCTTTATTATTTCCTATTTCTTCTTTCATATCTTGTCTTCTTTATTTCTTATAACGTTTTTATTCCGTCCTTATTTCTTAAACCATTCACCGTGAACCTTGCGCTCGACCTTTAGTCGCTTGGCTCGTCTAAGAACTCTTAAACATCTTGAACCATGAACCATGAACCTTGAACCATATATATTAGTATGAAAAACTCGAAAATGTTATATGTTTAAACTAACTTTTTCACCATTTCTATATGTTATAATCCATGAATTCCCTGTTCCAATTCTATCTTTCTTGTTAAGTGGCTTATCGGTATCTCTCCATGATGTCTTCTTCCATAATACCAATAGACTGCTTCACCGAAGGTTTTATTGTCCATATACTTTGTTTTCAGCGTACATTTGTTCTCTTCATTAGGATTGATGATTTTTTCACGTTCTATGGCATTGACATCAAGTGTATACATGAACACAAGGGACGCTATTGTATAGGTCATTTGTCTCCATGAAAAATTATTATCATCCATTATAAGCAACTCGATCGGAAGAAAGTCCTCAATTTTATTGAGCAATTGTTGAGCCGTGTACTTTTCCTCAATGATACTACGATATAATTCAGTATTAGCAATCTTCAAGTAACATAATAGGAAAAACACATCTGGAACAATATAACTGTTGCTACTAAATCCCATCAATGCCAAACGGGTGTGAGCAAAAATTTTATCAGTAGTGCGAAGATCCAAATTCAAAGAAGCTACTAGAGTATTGGCAATTCTCTTAAAACTATCTCCATCAGAACGGAACTCATTAAAACTCATTCTGTCTTTATGGTTAAGAACCTCACTAAAGCCATATGCATCATACAAATATCTACAGAAATCTTCGCCATTTGGACGAGGAAGCGAATACTCGATATCTATGAAACGACGTAAATAGTTATCCGCATCAATATTGGCACTACCATAATATCCTTGAATCGCATACCCCAGTTGCTTTTTGTTGACTGATAAAACGAATACAACATTAGGAATATCGAAAAGGTGCTTAATCCTTTCTAATACGAGAACAGCAAATTTTGGATTACATCTATCAAGTTCATCTACGAAGAATACTACAGGAACATCTTCCGTTGTGTTCTCTACGATATAGTTTTGAAGATTTTTTCGGAACTCGGCAAAAGTTGTTTTTTGTTTAGCGAAAACATCAATGTCATCTTTTAATATCTTTTCAGCCTCATCTATACCAGCTACAACTGCATCTGAATCAATTCTAACAGTATTCTTAATAAAGCTCTTTACAACTGATGTCGCAACACCTGCCAGTATTTTTCCTCCGCTTGAAATTACATTATCCCATTTATCAGAGTTTGGAGATAATTCTTTCAACTCTGCTAATAATGCTATCAGAGGATCAGAAACATAATCATTCTCCCAGGCATTGAAATACAAAGGATGACCACCATCTTTCTTCAACACTTGCATTAGCATCTTAACGAAAGTAGTTTTTCCTGTTCCCCATTCACCGTTAAGAGCAATCACACAGCCTGTGCTCGAATACATTTTCACTAATGAACAAAATGTATTCGCACAAGGTCTCCTGTTCAGTTTGTCAAATCTGAAAGGATCTTCCTCTGGGATTTCAATTTCTGGTAATCTGTTTCTTAACATATCACTTTTTTATTCATTTAATGCTGCTTCCACCAAAGTATTGGTTATTTCTGCTTTTGCATCGTATATCTTGTTAAAAAGCTCTTCGGATGATTGCTTGTTATCTTCTAAATCAAAAAGAACAGTTCTCAAACTAACAGTTAAATATCCAATTCTGTGCTTTGTATGATTGTTGTCTTCAATGTTAAACCATTTGAATCCTGTTTCTGTAAATGATGTAAGATAGTCGATTACCTGTTGTAATGATTGGATTCTATTTGTTTTTGAAGTGTAGTCGAAAATCTTATTCATTTGCTTCACAAAAGTATCAATTTCCTGTTTTCTTAGTTGCATCATCAGCATTTCTTTTTCATGACGCATTTCTTTCTCAAACCGAGCTTCTTCTATCTCATTTGCATTTATAGTACGCCTTTCTTCTAAACTCGAAATTGCTATTGTCATTTTGATAAATACATAAATGTTTATTGCTGTCAAAATTGGCGTTAAGACCCCATTTACGTAATCTCCAAAATTACTCCATGAATTTGAATCCTTGCTCAGTCCATCATTAAACATAATGAAATAGAAAGCAAGGATAATAATAGAAACTAAAACGATACATATAATAACATTTCGTTGTAAATTCTTTGATTGTCTTAAGTATTCCATGCAATTATCTTTAATTGACTTAAACAATTCTTCAACACTCAGGTTTCCTTATGTCATCGATTTCCTGCATGATGCGTTCTGTCTGCTGCAATACGTAGATAATGCGCTGGTAGTGCTTTACATCCTCGAAGCTGAGGGTCATGCCCTTACGGTCTTTTAGCCATTTCTGGGCTGGCTGGTAGCCGCCAATGTAGAAATTCCAGGCAGATTCTGGCACACCCTCGAAGTATTGCTCACTATTGATATAGACGCGATTTTGTTCCCAACGATAGCAGTCTACCTGCAACGTACCTGCCGCAGGGAAAGAAATTCCTGTCTTCGAAGGCAAATCTTCCATAAGGTGCAGCTGTCGCAACTCTTCGCCCTTTTCCACTAAATCGCGGTACTTTTCCCAGTCAGTAGGATAAGGAATGCGTGGGAAATCTATCTTTAGGAATTCCTTGTAACGTTCACGATACGATGGGCTGTAAAGCACAGCATAGATGTAGTCAAAAAGGTCTTGCGGATATAGAACGCCATTGTATTCTGGCGTTGGGTCAATCAAAACGTTATCATCATAGCATGGGAGATAGTTCAGTCCTGTGGCAATCTTTTCATACAAGTCTTTGTTGAAGTTGACGATGCGCTCCTCCGCGCCCATGTTTTCTTTGTATGCATAAAGAGGGAATACAGTTATATCATCATTCGAAGACAAATACGACTTGTCAGAAATACCGTTAGAAATGAAGTACGTTTCCTCGTAACGCCTGTTGTTTCTAACCAAACATAAACTAACATTGGGACGAATCATATGAAACATAATATCAAAACGAGGATATCCCATAATGCCTTTCGTCTTTCCGGTATAGTTAATGTAGCGTGTATCTAAAGGACGATAAGATATTTTTGTCGCAAGGATAGTATGCGATTTCAAATCATTTTGAGCAAGCAGAACTTTCCAGTCCCTGGAGTCTTTGGTATTATATTTCTCAACCAATTTGGTTCTTTCTAATTCTTTGAAATCTTTTAGAACAGACAATCTTTTATCGTCTGAAAAATGAATATTAAGACTATCTCTTTCCGTTTTCAATCCTGCATTACTTATACAAAAGAGATCTTTGACAGCAACCCCTTTTTCGTACTCTTCTTGTGACGCGAAATCTTTGGGTACAAAAAAGTACTGAGGTGCTTCTGGATTAATTTGTTGCCATAATACAGAATGAATGTCATTGTTCTGCAAGAAAGTGTATTTGTCCCCCCTGTTTCCATATAAGTCATAATGAAAGACCTGAGCAAGATTGTCACTTTTTTCCTCCTTCTTTACAAAGATGTTGATGCTTACGCCCTGCATAATGTCAAAAACGTTTTCATCTTTCGCGCCATTAGGTGCGGTCTCTCTCTTACGGGTGTTTCCATGTAAATCAAGAATGTAAATTTTATCAAAGGCAGTCAACAGTTCATGTCTCATTTGACGATGAATAACACCATCCGTGAAACCATTATTGCAAATAAAAGCCAATACCCCTTCTCCTGTTTTCTCAATATAAAATTGTCCCATTCGAATGAACTTAATGTAGTCATCGCTTAATGGCTGAATGTTTTTTTCGTTGAGATTCTTCTTGTAATCCGCGAGGAGATTAGTAATCCATTTACTTTTATTTTGACTCGAAACACTATATGGTGGATTACCAATCATGACCATCACGGGGCAGAGCCGCTTGATTCGATTGGCTCGCTTTGATTCTTGACTGAGCCAATAGGCAAAAAGGCTGCTAATATCATTCTTTCCCTCTTCGAGAGAGTTTGTAAGCATTAGTCTCAAGTTGGTTTTGAAGTTTTGCGGATGTCCATTTTGTTCATACAACTGCATATGCAAATTCATATGTGCAATAGTGTAAGGAGCCATCATGATTTCAAACCCATAAAGTCTGGGAAGTAGATGAGTGTTAACATAACTATTCCAAGTACCTTCCTGTCCCTTGAATTTGGCATATATCTGGCTGACGATTTCTGAAAGGAAAGTACCGGTTCCCATGGCGGGATCAAGTATCTGGACTCGATACAAATCTTTTATAATTGACTCGATCTGTCCATTGCCATTGTCTGAAGTTTGTTCCATAGAGATTGTACGAGGAACCTTGCTGTAGTCTGCTAATCCTTCCTGCAAGCCAAACTCCTTTTTTAGTATCTCATCAACCGTCTTAACAATAAATTGTACCACAGGGCGAGGCGTGTACCAAACCCCTCTTGCTTTCCTTAGGTTTGGATTGTACTCGGCAAGAAAATCCTCATAGAAATGAACCATTGGGTCTCTTTGGTATTGTTCCGCACGATAACCTTTAAGAATTTTCTGCATATCAGCGGCTCCAAAGGTTGTGACAAGATCATCAATAATCCATTCTATACGTGGGTCAATGTCTAAGCCAACCAGTTGAAGGAATAGATTTCGCAGGAAAGCATTTGTCTTCGGGATAAGGCTAAGTGCTTCAAGTCTGGAAAAATTCTCAGATGTCTTGCCATTAAGACGTGCGGCAAACAATCCATAGACAATCGTTTGAGCATAAACATCAGCAAATGACTGCGGTGTAATATCATGAAGAAGTACGCGACGAAATGTTTCCATTTGTTCGCTAAGTCCTATTTGGAAGATTTCTTCATCGGGAATATAGAAAGGATCATCAATGCTGTTATCATCGCTCGTGTCATGTTTTTCGTCATAGACAATGACTGCTTCCAAAATGTTGGCCAGCAGTCGAGCCTTGCCAGCCATCAACTTTGCAAGACGTGGTGCAGAGGTGATACGCTGGATGGCCGATGTTCCCAAATGCAGAATCATGGAGAGAAACTTGTCCTCGGCTTCTGCAAGATCCACAATCATGTCGTCCTTGATTTCTGCTATCCTCACGCTATCCACAAATTCGCCATGCTCATACAGGTGAAAGTCCAAATAGTCGGTAAAGATGATATAGTCGAGCGCCTGCTTATAACGGTCGAACTGCTCCTTATGTCCGTTCTTGTTGCGCCCGTCCAGATCGTTGTCGTTCACGTCCTTTGCCTCCACGAAGAACACAGGCAGGTAGTCTTTCTCTCTTTGAATGATGTAGTCAGGTGCTCCACATTCAAAATGAGCGGGTTCATTAGTTACCACCATATTTGGCAGCAAGCTCTGCAATAGGTCTTTCAGTGCAGGGCGATAGGAATGTTCACGAGCAATACCAGTCTTATATTGCTTGTTAAGTTCGTCAATATATAGTTTCAGGCTTTCTGTCTTCATATTGTTTCTAATAACTATGATTATCCTACAATGAATTAAAATACGCTTTCACTTTCTGTGCCATCAGCTTTCGCCTGGCCTCCAAGAAAGCATGATAGTCACTGACATCCATGTTGACAATCTCGCGAGGTATACAGTTCTCCTCAAGGTTGGCATATAGTTCGTCCATAGTTCTCATCGTTGTGTAAACAGAATCTTTGCCGGTTTCAATAGCTGCTACGACCTCACCAAGATATACTTTGGGTGCTTTCTTGCCTACTGCTACATTTACTGGCTTGCTGAGATAGGTATAGTTAGCCACCTGGTTGTATTCCATTGTCGAGTTCATCTGATTATCCTTCAAATACTGACGTGGGAAGATGTGATGAATATCAGCGGAAGCCAGAAGGTCGCGTACTTTCGACCCAGTGCTGAGGAACGACGCATCGACGCTCTTGCACTGTGTAGCCAAATAGACGTTGAAGGCTGGCGAATTGCTGGCTGTGGTCTCCAGTCGCTGCACGTATGTGACATTCCAGAACGTATCAGAGAGGTTGGCCATCACCTCGTTGTAGAAAATGAGGAAGCCTTTTTCTCGAATGGAACGCAGGTCGGACTCCATCGCTGTCTCGGGACTTGAGGCATAACGGCCTGTCAGTACAGACATTACATACCACTTCTGCACATAATGGGCCACTTTCAGTTTGTCGATGCTTTGGTCTTTGCGCAACCTGAGGAAAAGCATATAGGCAAAGTCGAGTGCCATGCGACCTTTCACCAGACGACTGCTGATGAAGCCTGCTCCCTTCAGGCATTCTACAAACTGTTCGTACAGGTATTTGCTGAACACATCCTTTATGCCTTCAGTCAGGTTGGCAAATGATTCTTCCATGATGGCTTTCTCGTATGTCCTAGTCTCGAAGTTTCTTCCATGAAGCAGGTCGGTTAGGTTGGCCATCTTGCCGCGATAGTATTTTGATGTGAATGCTATACGAAGAACGTCATCAAAGGTTTGTGCAAAGAGTTTCGTGTCAGCATCTGCCAGCCATTTTATCATAGGATAATACTCAGAAGCCACAAAATCTGCGTCTTTGTCTATTAGACTAATGAAGTTATGATTGACGTATAGATGACAGAAATAGTCAATGGCTTTTCTCAGCAGATTGCCTCCAAACTCATCATCTGCAGCAATGGTTGACATCACAAAGTCGGCCTGAGTCAAAGAAGCTCCTTTGCTGTTGATGCGGATGAAAATCTCCGTCACTTTGTCAATGGTCAGTTCTTTGTTCAGATTGATAACGCCTATTGGTGCATTCTTAATGTCTCGTACACGTTCAAGCAAAGCATTCAACTGCTTAGGCTCCATATCCGGGTTCTCTTGACAGAACTTGGGAATGAAATCGAAAGCGTTATATTCATTAGAGAACAGGTATGCAATATCCTTCACCCACTTCTTATCTTTCAGAATGGCAGCACTCTGGACCTCAAAACATGGCTCGCCAATAGCTGCTGCGTATGGGTTGAAGGAGATACATCTCACCTTTTCCTTGAAATCCTTATCGATAACGGGCAGGCCAACGATAGAAGTCATCAAGGCGGTGATGCGTTGCTGACCATCAATCATGATTTTCTTGCCAATCGTCCTCTCGCCATTCTTATCTACAGTATCAGGATTCTGCCAAATGATCAAGTATCCAATAGGATATCCATTATAGAGTGAATCTATTAGGTCGCGTATCTGGTCACTTTTCCAAACGAAGGGACGCTGTATCTCTGGAATGGAAATCTCTTTGTTCTTGATGAAACCAAGAACATTGTCTATAGTGAGGTTGCTTACAGAATATTGTGGCATATTATTGTGTTATTGATTGTTACATAAAATATTCGGGTTGTGGATAATCAAGAGGAATGTATCTGAAGTTAAACGGTAGATTCATCTGCTCCATTTCTTCACGATGCTTTGTCAGTAAGTCGTTGTCCTTGGCATAAAGGTATATCTGCTTCAGATAGTGTACCAGCACATGAATAGGCGGGAACTCATGCCGACGTTCAAAGTACCACTCCAACAAATCCATGTCGTTCTTAGAAGAGTTGCAATGTTTGCACACCATGATGATGTTATCCATGTCGTTGGCACCGCCCTTGCTACGAGGAAAAACGTGGTCGATGGTCAGTTCTGCTTTATTCTCAAACTCCTTGCCGCAGTACCAGCAGTAGCTGCCTGCCTTCATCTTGGCAATATTGTTCTCGAACAGGTCGTGAATGTTCCAGCGTCCTTCCTTATAAGCCTTGAACGCCTTGGCACGAATCATATAGCATTGACGGTCGTACTTTTCTTTACCCATACCTATGGCAGCATGCATCATCTGCAAGTTAGCGTATGACCAGAACAGCATCTCTCCAAAGTTCGCAAACCTCGGATACCGCTTCTCGTTCTCTTTTATGATGTTATGATCTTCTGTCATATTAATGTTGTATAGGGTTTATTGGAACTACTTTCTATCCGCATTATAGCCGCCCTTATCGAGGACTCAAAATCTGCATGATAAATCTGCCGTCGTAGTCCATATTATATGTTCTATTATTTCTTCTTTCCCAGCATCTTCTTTTCTTCACTGGCTAGACGTCTCTCCACTTTCTTCACATCCTCAGCTGCAGGCAGGTCTTCGGGAATAATACCGCGCTCAGTCAGCATCTTACGGACGGCTGCATTGTTATCGACATGCTCCTTGGTGATAGAAACTTCTCCGTGAAGGTCTTTGGTCTGTACATTCACGCTGGTCATCTCAGCAGCAAAGTCCTTGGCTTTGATGCTGATGGTTGGCAGAAAGTCGGCAAGGGGACGGCTTTGCGGCATATCCATCTTGCGCTTGACTATCGTCTTCCTCCTTCTCGTTCGGGATAGCTCAAGCAGCAGCTTGGCTCTCCACTCACTCGTGCGTCGTTTCATCATATTGGTGCTGAGACGGAAGAGGGCTTGATCGCCTTTGGAGCGGATGATGGCGAAGGTCTGGTCGTTTACGCCACGTTCATAGAGGATACCAGAAAGCTTCTTCTCAGTCTCCTGCAACTTGACACGGGCTTTCACACGCTCCACCTCCAACAGGCGTTGCTCTATCAGCTCGGCACGAAGTGTCTGCACAGCGAAGTAGGTCTGTGTGAAGGCAATCTGCGGTTTGCGAGGATCTCCGTTTTGCGCCACGAGGTAGCAGGCATAACGAGTGAGCAGGATGTCATCAACATCACGCTCCGCTCCGTTTCCTGCAATTATCATCTTCCTGACGTCAGGAAAATGATCGGCAACATCTTGCCCCACATTCTTACAGGCCTCTTTTGCCTTGTCAATTACATTCGAGAAATTTTCCCATTTGCTGTAGCCAAGCAACTTCTGGAGCTCTCTTGCACTCCAGCATTCTACTTGGTTTACTTCGCAGGCTGCCTGTTCAAATTGTTCAAACAAAGCCAGTATCTCTTCTTTCTTCATATACTATGATCGTTTCTTTTCGTTTCTATATCTTCATGCATCATTCTTTGTCTCTTCATCCATCTCCGAGCCATCTCCGAAGGTATAAGCCTTTGCTACGCCTACGCCCTTGCAATGATTCGAAGATTAGAGAGATTTCAGTTTTCTTTATCCAACTCTTCGAACCTGATGAGGTCTTTGATGTCTACATCAAGCAACTTTGTGATCTTCATCAGGGTCTCCAAAGGGGGGTGCTTTCTGCAAGAACCACCTTAATACGATTGATGTCTTTGTCCATAATGAATTTTCTCATTGTTATTGGTTACAAAGATAGTGCAAACCGAACGTAGAAGAACTTGTTCTTATGCTGAGGTGCAGCCTATCTTCGCTTTTTGAGGCAAAGATAATCTTTTTCCTCGGAATAAATACAAAATACCACGATTATTAACATTTCGATTCACTAAAAGTAACTACTCAGTTCACCACGCTTGCCCCCGCAAGCGTGGTGAACTGAGTAGTTACCGTATATCTTTAAAGTTAATGGAGCGCAAGAACTTTAGAAACTTGAATAAAATGTTTAAATTTGCTGCCACTCTGCCACCAATCTTCTGAAATGCCCTGTTTTAGGGCAAAACATGGTGGCGGCAAGGTGGCAGCAGGTGGCAGCAAGTGGCTAAATATTACTGAATTCTATGAAGGGTAACTTTCGTATTGCCTGTTTCTTCAATCACTTTTATTATTCTATTCTCATTAATGCTGGCTAAAATAATTTTTCCGTCTGATAGACGAAGTCCGTTGAATATGATGGTGTTGTCTTTAAGTACGGTAAAAGAATAGATTTCATAGTCATTATCACGAACCAATGGTTCACTTTCGTAAGTATAGGGGTTGATGCGCATCTGTGGGGTCATCGGCCTGGCCGAATGCTTTCCCAATTAGCGCTTTGCTACTGTTTTCATTTTTCTAAGTCATAGTTTTATCTAATTTGAGTGATACATCATCGATTTATTTCTCAGCCCATAGGCATTTCTGTTTTTAGGGTATATGATATTTTTCTCGCCTCAGCATAGCTCAATCAAACTTGCGCTCTGCGCTCGGCTTTATGAAATGTTCTACATTATTATTGAACTTGTTCGTGGGCATAGTTTTGGTAGTTGCCCAAAATCTGCTCAATATGTATGACTTCAGAGCAGGCATCCCATGTGACTCCACCGCCCATAAGGTACCAGTTCTCACGTTCTTTAGCCGGAACCTTCTTTAACGAAGGAAAAGCAGAAATAGGCATCATTACAGAACGACCGTCCTGTAAGTCCACCTGAAACTTTCCTCGTTTAGGAAACGACAGTTTCTTAATTTTGGGTGTCACGTCCCAGTATCCTTCTTTCTTATACATATTAGTTCTTCTTTGTCTTCTTAACTGTAATCATCTTTATGCGTTTACCTTCCTTAAAGAGATTCCACTGCCGAAGCAGTTTGTCACGATATTCACTTGCAATAGCCAGCACTTCTTTTGTTTGGGCTTCTGTTAAGTCTCCCTGTTGTGCAAGCTCAACTATAGGTTCCAACCATATTTTACAGAGGTGCTCCGTGCCACGTTTACCTACGTGAACATGAGCTCGGTTCTCATTATAATCTGTATTCCAGAAAAGGAACTGCCATATAATCTTGGCGGTAATATATAGTAGAATCTTGGGCATTGTTATTATGTCGTAATCTTTACGAGGGCAAAGATAAAGAAAAAAGCCGAAAGTGCAAAACTTTCAGCTTTTTTTCTGTGTCTTTTTTTTCTATAGCTTGCGCCGTTTGCTCTAAGCAACAACACGGCAACAAGCACTTGCATCGGCTACGGCTTGAAGCCCTTCTGCCACACTGCCTTTACGCCTTCACAGAAATCATAGAGGATCTGGCGGCCTTGAATGCGCCGACCTGCAGGCAGGAAGCCGCAAACAATGCGGGTGATGTGATGACGGATGTTGAAGTCCTTGGGATTATCGACTCCTACACTCTCTACGCGCAAACTGAAACGGCCAATGCCTGGCAGAATGACTGTCTGGCCATCGGACAGTTTTTCTTTGAGAATTTCCTGTAGTTCTGTCACCACTCCGATAACAGCACCTTCTGAGACGTGGCTGTTCCTGCACGCCTCTGCGGCTATCTCTTCAAGTGTCACCTCGCCCTGGCTCACTGTCTTGGCAAAATATTTCCCGTAAGAGCTGCTACTCTTGATATTGTTCTTGATCAATTTGATATGTACTGCCATTTTTTTTGCTTGTTTTTTATAAATCTTACACTACCTTACACTGCCTTTTCTTCATGTAAAACAACTTGTTTTACTTCTTAAATCGGTATCTTTTAGAGTTGTAAATGGCATACTTTAGAAGGTAAAACAAGTTGTTTTACTGTTAGAAGTCATATTCCTTCAACTCTAAAGACTGCTCCTTTGGTGTTTCGTTTGCGCTCAAATCCCATTTCAACCAGCCTCTTTCCGAGTTCAACATCCGTTCCTTTCTTGATCGTAAAGGTAGGAAACATCTTTTTCCTCATGTTCCATGCGCGAGTACCTCTTTTCGTTCCTTTGTTGTTGATGATAGTAATCTTCATAGTTCTGTCGTGTTTTAATAGACCACAAAGATACGAAATAATTGGCTCAAATGCAAGGATTTTACCGAAAATATTACAGTGGATCCACGTCGTAATAGACTTGAAGGGAGGCATAGCGCTTGTCCTGCATCATCTGCTGCTGGGCAAGTGTGAGGTATTGACGCACACGTGGCATATCGATGCCCGTTTCAAGTTTCAAGACCAGTTTGCGGATGCTCAGGGTTTTTATTCTCGATACGGCAGGTTTGTCAGGACCTAAGACACGGTCGCCAAACCACTGGCGCAGACGGGAGCCGAGTTCGATACCTGCGGTATTCACCACATCATCCTTTGTGTGCTTCAGATAGACATAGATAAGACGGTAGTACGGAGGATAATGGAAGAGCTGGCGTTCCTCAAGGAGTTCCCGTGAAAAACCTTCGAAGTCGTTGCGCACCACCTGTTGGATGATAGGCAAGTCGGGATTCTTCGTCTGCAGGATAACCAGTCCCTGACGGCCCTTGCGGCCAGCACGTCCGCTGACCTGTGCCATCATCATAAAGGCATGTTCGAAGGCACGGAAGTCGGGCTGGTTCAACATCCCGTCGGCATTAAGGATTCCCACCACGCTGACCTTATCGAAATCCAAGCCCTTACTAATCATCTGGGTGCCAATAAGCAGGTTGGTACGTCCTGCCGAGAAGTCGGTGATGAGTCGCTCGTAGGCATTACGGGTACGGGTGGTGTCAAGGTCCATGCGAGCCACTCGAGCCTCTGGGAAGATGTCGCGAATCTGGTCTTCTATCTTCTCTGTACCATAGCCTCGCCCTTGCAACTCCTTACTGCCACAGGCCGGGCACTCCGTAGGCACCTGATAGGTATAGCCACAATAGTGGCAGGAGAGTTGGTTCATGTTACGATGGAGCGTCAAGCTGACATCACAATGCTGGCAACGAGGTACCCAGCCACACTGCTTGCACTCTATCATAGGCGCCCAACCACGACGGTTCTGGAATAGGATAGCCTGTTCGCCCCGTTCCAAAGCCTCACGCACACTGGCCAACAAGAGGGGTGAGAAGGGACCGTGCATCATCTTACGACGCTGCAAATCACGCGTATCCACCACTTGTATCTCTGGCAACTGGATACCTTTGTAACGCTCCGTCAGCGATACATACCCGTATTTCCCTGTCTTCGCATTGTAATAAGACTCCATGCAGGGCGTAGCGGTGCCAAGAAGGACGGAAGCCCCCCTCAGTTGGGGGAGGTTGGAGGGGGCGTGGGCCAGCACAATCGCTGCACTTCTTGCATGATACCTTGGCATGGGGTCTTGCTGCTTATAAGAGGTTTCGTGTTCCTCGTCAACGATGACAAGACCAAGGCGTTGGAAAGGCAGGAATACAGCAGAACGGGCACCGAGGATGACATCGTATGGATTCTGAGAGAGCTGCTTCTGCCAGATCTCTACTCGCTCTGCATCGCTGTACTTGGAATGATAGATGCCCAGGCGGTTGCCAAAGACACGCTGCAGGCGTTGCATCATCTGCACCGTAAGGGCAATCTCGGGCATGAGGAAGAGCACCTGACGATGCTGATCCAACTCACGCTGAATGAGATGGATGTAAATCTCCGTCTTACCACTGGAGGTGACACCATGAAGCAGCGTGACCTGCTTCTTCATGAACGAGAGCAGTATTTGATTGTAAGCATTCTGCTGGGCAACGCTCAACGGTTTGATATGCTCAGGATGAGGCTCGCCACCTTGGTTCAGTCGGCCTACCTCCACTTCGTAAGTCTCCAAGATGCCACGTTTCACCAACTGGTTGATCACAGGCAACGTAGCCTCAGAGGCATTCATCAGTTCCTCACGGGTAATCTCAATCACCGGCACCCTACAGACATTACCCTCGATGGTGTCCCAATGAGACAGTTCGAGATAGGCAATCAAGGCCTCGCGCTGCTTAGCTGCTCGTGCCAGCATATTCAGCGCCACATGGAGCGTGGGTTCGTTCTGATAATTTGGGGTCAGACGGATGAAGGTCTCTGTGCGAGGCTTATAGCCCTCTTCAGCCTTCAAGCCAGCAGGGAGAGCGGCCTTATACACCTCACCAATAGGCGACATATAATAATCAGCTATCCACTGCCAGAATTTCAGCTGGCCAGGCAACAGGATAGGCTGAGAATCAACGACAACGGAGATGGGCTTTACCTCGTAGCCCTGCGGCTTCTCATCATGCAGACGGGCAATGATGCCCACATAGTTCTTATTACGCCCAAAGGGAACGATGACGCGTATCCCTTGGGTTACGCGCCCTTGGGCTTCCTGCGGGACGGCATAAGTAAAGAAACCGTCGAGCGGTACGGGTAATATGACATCTGCATACTGACTCATCAGAAAATATACCCAAACGACAACAGCCAGGAATTAGCATGGCTCTTCGTCGTATTTAGGGAGGTGACGGGAACTTGCTTTACGGCCCCTTCTACCTCGTTCCATGAGAAATCGGCGGTCTTGCCTATGGGGACACTGTAATAGAGGATGGCTTCCAGATGATGACCTATCGTGACACCCAGACCAAAGTCAATTGCCAGTTTGGTGTCTTGTAGAATGAACTGCTTGGCATTGTTCTCCATATCCTCCCAGATGTGTTTCGAGGGACCTACATTGAACGACAGTTGAGGACCGGCACAAAGGAAGACACCGCCAAAATTCACGATGCTGGCACCGTAACGTGCATGGGCAGGAATTGTGACGGACTGCTGGTCGATCGATTCTCCATCGACTTTCAGCGAGCGTTTCCTGTAAAGGCCTGAGATATCGACACACAACCCGGGAACGCCTGTGGAGAAAACAAAAGTGGGGCCAATGAAGTAACCTGCGCGATTGGACTTGTCGAATACATCGTCGCGGAATTCCATATTCACCACCTCAAGGCCACCCTTTATGCCAAAAGCCACCCCTTGAGCCGACAAAGGCATGACCATAAGCCATACCATCACTATCGGGAATGCGATATTCAACAAGCGTTCTTTCATGTTGCCAGTGCTCTAATGACGCTGTCGGCGCACGGAGATACGCGCTGCCGATGAACTGCCACTACTTGACGACGAGGCTGTGCTCTTGCTCTTGGCTGTTCTGGTACGGCTTTCGCGTTTCTTCTGTGCCTTCAACTGTTTCGGGTCGTTGGCAGCTATGCTGTCCAGGGAATCACGCTTGGCCTTGTCACCAAAGATGTTGTTCTGGAATGCAGCCAGTTCTGCCTCTATGCGTTTCTGCTCGGCCGACAGCTTCGTGGAGTCGTTTCCTACAATCTGAACCAGCGTCTTTCCCTGACTGTTGTTGGTCTTATAGATCTTTCCCTTATACTTGTTCAAGGTGAAATAGTCATCGATATTGATAAGCGAGGCATCGTTTCTCTCACTCATCCTAAGCGACTGGCGACTCAGATAAGGCTCCACATCGGAATACTTCACCCAGAACAGAGGATACTTCGACGCAGCACCGCCAAAATCATCCTCTCGGAGCATCACAGGACAGAAGGCCTGCACCTTGATATGGAATGAAGAGTTAGCCTGGTCGTAGTATGCACTCTCTTTCAGGTAATACAGTTTCACCTCTGCAGAAGGGATGTCGCTGTTATCAACCTTCAGCTTGCCACCATTCTCCTCATAGAAGATACGATAGTTGTCAAGGATGGTCTTCATGTCGACCTTAGCCGTAGCATCGAGGACCTCATTGCCGTCCAGACGATACTCATAGACGGGGATATTGCCGTTAAGTGCCAGTTTGAAGACATAGGTGAAGAGGTTCATCTGCTTGCCTACCGGCTCCACGGGGAAGTAGAGTCCGGCATTGGGCTCGTCATCAAGATTGACCTCACGATAGATGTCACGACGCCAAACTACATCCTCTGGCATATCAAGTGCCGTGGGGTACTGTAGCTGCATACGTCGGGTCATACCTTGAGCCGTCGTTGACTGCTGCTGTTTCTTCTGTTCAGTCTTCGTCGTCTTTACACGGCTCTTCTTAGGTTGGGCAGTCGCTGTGCCTGCTGCCAGCACTATCATCAATAAGAACAATAGTCTTTTCATATCTTCATCTTTTACTATTTCACAATTATTTCCATCGACGCTTTCAGTGTGCGCTCTATGCCGTCAGGACCGATAGCTTTCACATTCGATATGTAGAAGCGGCGGTTGCGCGCCAGTTTTCGGAATGTCTCTTTCTGACGAGCCGAGAACTTGTCGCCCTCGCCAATCATCGGCACGGCATTACCCATATTGTCATAGAAGACCGTCTCGAAGGAGAGCACACGGAAACCGATGTCGAGGATGCCGTCATCGATTGCAGCACCGATACCGTCGATAGACATCAGGCTGACCTTTGCCAATCCACCGCCTTTAAAGCGCAACGGGTTACCCTTCTCGTCCTTCATGTCAATATAAGGCGTGGGATCAGGCAGACGGCGCACACGGAAGGTGAACTGTCCCATCTGCTGGGGCCGACCAGTGTTGGTTGACATCACGGTAATAGTGGCATCTTCTCCAATCTTCGATGGACGGGCAATATACTTGCCGGGGCCTGTAGGTGTCAGCGTACCATTGGTCATCGTAGCCGAGATCTTGTTCAGGGGAACACCAGGCACAGAGATGCTGATGGGGTTGCTATAGCCCGCATAGAGCATATTCATCAAGTCGGCTGATACCGTAGCACTGGGATCCACCACGGTGTACTTCTGAGAGAAGTCACGACGGATGGCATCGCCATTACCATTGATGGTCTGGATATAGCCCGTCAGGGTGAAGTCGCCCGTACGTCCGCAGACCGTCTCATAGAGTCCGTCCTGAAGATTCATCTTCTGGTTACCGATATAGATTTCCGGAACCTGAGTGGTGTCAACGGCAGCCATGACGATATGAGCCGAGAACTTGTCGCCACGCACAATAGTCTGAGAATTAGGTATCACGAAGGCATCAAGGGCGTTCACACGGATATCCTTCACGTCGATGTTCTGTACCAACGTATGGAGCACCTCTTTCTCAGCATTACGTACATCGCTCTGCAGTTTCGACAGCAGGGTGACAGCAGCAGCTGCCGGCATCGACTCGAACATATACTCCTGCCAGTTCTTTCCCAAACCAGTACTGGGTACCTCGGTAGTGAGGTCACTGGCTATACGACGCTGCTGAGCAGTATCGGCAACCATCTTCAGAATGTTTTCGCGATAGATGTCGATAGCCTGTTTCAGACTCTCGCCACGCCCACGTCCCGGGGCAAGCATCACCTGATTGGCGGCTTCCAAGTCTTCCTTGTTGATGATGCTCGAAGGATTACCGTCAGAGCCGTCTGCTTCGTAAGCGATAGCCTGTTTCAGTTCAGCGGCCAGGTTGTACAGGGAATCACTGGCCAGCTTCACCCGCTGTGCCTTCTCATACCACTCTCTGACCTTCTGCGGATTAGCCTGCATCTGCTGGTCGAAATCCTCATAGATTGCCAGATTCTCCTTTGCTGCATTTTCCGTGGTACGGTTCAGGCTTTCCTCCACGATGGAGAAGCCGTTGAGCACCTCGTTCGAGACATTCAGCGCAAGCATGGCCATCAAGACGACATACATCAGGTTGATCATCTTCTGGCGCGGAGATACTGGTCTTTTCTTTATTGCCATTATCTTTAACTTCTTAACTCCTTGACTTCTTAACTTCTTAACTTCTTAACTTCTTAACTTCTTAACTTCTATTACACCAGAGGACCTTTCGGCATATTCACCGTCATGGCCTCAATCATGCGGGTATAGATCTTATTGAGCTCTGCAATCTGCTCTGCCATGTGCCTTGATTGTTCATTGATCTGATCGATGGTGCCAATCTGTTGCGAGGCACCCTTGAGCTGCATCTCATAGACCTTACAAATACCCGTAAGCGTGCGGTTCAGGTTCTCCATCTCCTCTGAGTCGCGGGTCAGACGCTCGCTCTGCTCTGACACTTTCTGTAGGGTTTCCGTCAGTTTCTTCAATTGCTCAACATAGCTGGCCGTAGCCTCTTCCATCTCTTCGGCATCGATGTCAGGCAACTCGGGCTGTTCCACAACACCGCCAACGACACCACCGATGACACCCATAGTCCCCCCTACGATGCCCGAGGGAGCTTCTATAGAAACATTCTCGCCAGTAGTGTTGCCATTTGCACTGACACCACCGCCACCAATAATCACGGTACCGCCACCGCCAACGATGCCGCCACCGCCAATGACAGTCTGTCCTTCAGCAGAAGAGACAATAGTTTCTCCCTCGGGGGAAGAAAGGGGGGCTTGTGCATCCACATGCGTGGGCAGCTCCATACCGTCGGCTGTCTTGTCGAACGGACGGTCAAAGGCCGCGATAAAGAATACGAACACCTCTGTACCCATACCGATGAACAGCATCAGGTTGGCTCCCGGCAGGTGGGTCAGTTTAAAGAGCGTACCCAGAATAACGATTGATGCACCCCAGCTATAGGCATAGTTCATGAACGTCTGCCCAGGCACACTATCCAACCACTTCTGCAAGTGGTAGATGACATTTAATTTGCTATACTGTGTCATTTTTTTGATTTTTTTGCCGAAGCCTTGGCTGGTTTAACTTTCTCGCTGCTGGTATTTGCCAGCGAGCGCACACAACGGAAGCCTATATAGGAACGAGGCTGGTTCTGATATTCGCTGCTGCGCCATGCAGAGCGGATGTAGTTCTCAGGGTCTTTCCACGAACCGCCACGCACACTCTTCTTCTTCAGACGATAGGGATCTTCCAGTGCTGCATTATATTTCAACTGCGGGTTAATGTCGTTCATGGCATCTACGCCGGCCTCGGTATAGATGGTAGAAGTCCACTCAGCCACATTACCTGCCATATCATAGAGACCATTGCTGTTGGCACTGTAGATACCCGCCTTCGATGTAATCAGGTTGCCGTCCTTGGTATAGTTACCATTCTCTGGTTTGAAGTTGGCATAGAAGCAGCCCTTGCCACTGGCCACGTCCTCATTAGCCCAAGGAAACTCGTTCTGCTCCTTTCCACGAGCAGCATATTCCCACTCTGCCTCTGTCGGCAGGCGGTAGCGCTGTACCTGACGGGCAGCCGGTCCGAGTCCTTTCAGCAGGAACTCCGTACGCCATGCACAGAAGGCATTGGCCTGTTCCCAAGTAACGCCCACCACGGGATAGTCGTTGTATGCGGCATTCGAGAAATAATTGCGCATATATACCTCGTTGTCAGCATTGGGGAAGTCGTTCACCCAACAGGTGGTATCGGGATATATATTAATAATGTACGTGTTAAGGAAGTCCCATGGGCCGCTCAACTGGCGGTTGATGGTCTGGCGTACTATCTTTCCCTCGTCATCGATATATGCAGTATCCTTGGAGATCCAAACCTCTTCTTCTGGATTCACGGTAACGTCCGTATTCAGGTTGCGCTCCTGAGGATTCAGACGGTTACGGCGCAGTGCAGCCTCCACATAATCATAGACCTCGTAACGGTAGTTCATTTGGTTGGCATCCAACATTCTCTCGCCGGTCACCGGATTGGTCACATAAACGCTTTCAATGGCACGCAACTCATCCTCATTGGGTTTGCGGGGCAGGTTCTTCTTCCAGTTCAGGTGAGGCTTCACGGGGTTTCCTTCCTTGTCTTCCTCAATCTTGTAACTCTCGTCGCCACCATAGTTGGGGTCGGCCAGACGTTCGCGGATAATCGAGTCGCGTACATAATTGACGAACTGACGATACTCAGAGTTGGTAATCTCTGTATCGTCCATCCAGAAGCCCTCAATAGAGATGTCTCTTACAGGAGTCTGCTTGCCCCATAAAGAATCCGTGGACTCCAATCCCATACGCAGATGACCACGTTTGATAAGCACCATACCATAAGGAGCCGGTTCCGTGAAGGCGCGCCCGTTGGCACCTGTCAGTTCGCCTCCTGCCGATGTTGTCTCCTTTCCACCAAAGCAAGAAGTAAGGAAAATGAGCAAAAGAAGCCCACCTCCAACCCCTCCCCAGGGGAGGGGGGATTTGTTACTTCTACCCTTGAATATCATTCGAATACTTTTCATTATTCTCATCATATATGTCATTTGTTTCTCTTTTCAAGTCGTTAAACATCCCTCCCTTTGGGAGGGCTTGGGTGGGCTTCTATAGTAGTCTCACACTCTGATGGCGGTTACGTCCTTTCTTCGAGAAGTTGATGTCGGTCTGATAACCAACAAACAGCTCATGGCTTCCATTGCTGAAGCTCAATGCCGTGGTATAGTATTCGTAACTATAGCCCAGCATCACCCCGTGGAACTTTCCGCCAACGTATGCCGTGATGGAAGTGCCGGGACTATATCCCACGCCTGCATACATCACTTTCTCCTCATGCACGTAGGTCAGGCGGGTCGTTATGTCGGCACGATAGCCCACTCCGTCGGAGCGTCCCATCACTGATGGCTGTATGGTTAAAAACGGATTTTTGAGCCGAATATTGCATCCTGCTGTAAAATAATACGACATATCGACATCCAACTCATTGGTTTCGCCTATTTCCACTTTCGGTGACAGGAGGTGTTTCACCGCTGCTCCGGCATACCACCACCGCTGCTGATAATAGAGTCCGAGGTTCAGGTCGAAGGCCGTACCACTGACATCTGATGTGGGCAACGCATCATCGCCCGAGTCGTTGAATACCAGTTGTGAACCCTTCAGTGTCTCGCTCAACATCACAGGTTGTACACCAATGCTCAACCTGCCTCCGAAAAATTTCACTTTCGGTGCATACATCAACGAGAACTGCTTGTGGGAAAAGGCACCGATGTCATCATTGACCATCTGTAGTCCCACGCCATGATACATTCCTGCGAGTTGGAAGGGCATATCGGTAGTGACGAACATGGTCTTAGGATTATGTTCGAAGCCCACCATCGACATATTATAGGCACCTGCCACGTTGATCTTATCCTGTTTTCCGGCGGCGGCAGGGTTATATGCCGTCTCCATCGCCCAGTAGTGACTGAACGACGGATCGTACTGTGCCTGCACTCCCAGCGAGGTCATCAGCAGCAGGGCCAATATCCACAGATTTCGCCTTAACACGTTAGGAATAACGCATATTCTACCCCGTTTATTATAAAATCAGACTACTTTCCTGCGATTTTTCTTCCATTCTTGATATATATGCCTCTGCCAGGACGTGCCAAGCGCTGTCCTTGCAGGTTGAACAAGACAGTGGCAGAGGGCAATTCCCAGTTCACTTCCTGAATATCCGTTGCGGCCGTCTTAGGGCTATATACAGCCAATGAACGATAGATATAGAAGCTCGTATTGGCATTCATCGGTATAGCAAATGCATGAGTGGAATCCTCATAACTGTAATACATCAGCAGGGAGTCGGCGGCATGATACTCCGAATTGCCTTTTCCTTTCAGATAGCTGATCAGACACACATCACCTCGTTTTGCATCCTTGACCACGACATTGAAGTCGTAGCCGGCATTCATGCCATAACCCTCGAAATAGAAATAATACGCCGAACGCTCGCAGGTGAAGGTCAGACCGTCGTAAAGTCCCGTCACCTCCTTCCCGTTTTTATTCGCCCGATGCCAGGGCAGTGCTCCCGTAGCCTCAAATCCCTTGATGGCCATCGTGGTCTCGGGTGATATCCAACCGCCCTCTGGTGGTGTAGATGACGTAAAGTCCACGGCTATCGTCTGTTCGTAGGCTCCATGTGCGGCAACATAGGCATAGTGATGTTTTCCGTCATTATCCACAGCTTCCACGATAGCGTTCTCCTTCAGTTCGCCCGTGACGGTCAGTTCCGCTGTCCCGTCATCATTCTTTTTTATTCGGAAACCATTAAAATCTGCACCATTCTGGTCGGTCATCCTTAGGCTCTGAAGTCCCTTGCCATTAGGCAATGCCACCTTGTACGTTGCATAGCAGTTGCCGTCAGCATCCTTGGTCATGCCCCTCAGCGTAACCTTCACCGTCTCATCCAAAGCTGAGAGTGCCACCAACTGCACTTGGGAATTGAGTCCCGAAGGTACGAGTTTCCAGCTTGCATAACTATTTGAGCTGCTGATAGTCGATATGTTGGCATCCTCGAAGATACGCCAGTTCGCCATGTCTATGTCCATCTGTCGGATTCGGTTGGCTGGCAGGTTGGTCACTTCAATTTTCAGTGTGTTCTCTCCTTCGTGTACCAGTCCTTTGCAGTCAACGACGTATGGTACTGCCCACGTACAGCCTATATACTCACCGTTCAGCCACACCCGTGCACTCTCTCTCACATCGCCCAGGTTCATACGAAATCCTGCCGATGCCGTCTGCATCTGTGTTGCTGTTACGTTGAAGGTCGTCTCATAGTTGCCTGTACCCATCAGTCGGGCTGTCTCTGCATCCAGTGTCTCCCAGGTCTTCGTACGTTCCAGCTGATAGTTTTTCCCTGCCATAGCTGGCTCAGAATCCTCCGTAAACGAGAGCGTCCACGGACCGTCGATCGTCATACTGCCAATCTCCTTCACCGGCTGCCGACCGTTGTTTATGGCCACGTCAGTCTGATACGTCTGTAGTATCATCGACTGTCCTGACTTCAGGCTTATCCACACTTTCCCGTCAGCCACAGTCCCCTTGCTGATCTCGCCCGTCATAGGGTCAAATACTGCGATACTTGTAAACGGTACAGCCAAAGCCACATACCCCTCTACATCATCCGCTGTCAGGTTTGATACAAAGTAATGATGCCCCTCTGCATTTGCACGACGTATCACGCTTAGGCCCATTTCTGTGCGTAGTGATTCCGGCTTAGCGGTCAACGCTTCCAAGTCAGCCTGTCTGTTGCCATAGATGACCTGTACACCTTGTGCTGCCAACGCTTCCACATACGTCTTTACACTGTCTGGCAGGTTTGTGCTTACAGGGATGACAAGTGCCTGATAGCGAGCACCCGATGCTGTATGCAGTTTCCCGTCGACAAAAGTCGTGGTCATCAAGTAACGCTCGCTGGTATAATCGCAGTCCAAACCCATGTTCTCCAGGTTGTTCACGCAAGTCTCCAGCTCCGACATCTTTGATGACAGGGTGTTGATATTGTACAGTCGCAATTTGTTTGACGTATCTTTCGTCATGTCATTGGCAAAGGGAGCATAGACGAGCACGTCGTTATCCGGTTGTCCCATCTGCATGAAGCTCTGCACGCGCTTGATGTAGTCCATCATGGCTGGGGCATCGTGCCAGATGCTGTTCGTGGGACTCATATCCACGGCAGCATAGAACTTCCATCCTGGCCAAGCAGCCTCGCGGGGTGAATAGGCGGCACCGTGGAACAGCACATGGTTCACACCGGAAAGGAACAGCAGGTCGAGTTCGGGCTTTATCTGTGAGAGCGAGGTGCGGAAATGTTCTGTCAGCCAGGTCATCGACTCACTCGATACCAGCGGTTTTCCAGTGATATGGGCGGCACTGGAGGCGTACTTCAGCGTAGCCTTCGTACTCAGGGCTTTCATGTAGAAGCCCACATCATCGCGCAGTCCCTTGATACCAAAGTTATTCATGTAAAAGTTCTCTGTCTCCGGGATATCGGCTTCAGCATAGAGGTCTATCAGGTTGCCTGGCGACCCATGCGCCTGATTTCGTGTGGTAGCCCCGTGGCCATGCGCCCACTGTGTCCATTGCCGGGTGAAGTTCTCAAGAAGCATATCGGCAAGTGTCTGTCTGTAGTCAGCCACTACCTGTGCCTTGGTCTTCAAGGCGGTATTGCGGTTGCCAACACCCAAGAGCAGGTCCATGTTCTCTGCCAGTGAATAGCCGCGTCGCCGTTGGAACTCCGTCAGCAACTGCGGAGTCCAGTCGGCTGTGTTAATCTCGTAGGAGTCGTTGAAGAACGAGTGGGGCCAGGGATTGCCTCCCACAGCAAATTTCGTGTCAAAATAGCTCAGGTAGTTAGCCACCGCCGTCTTGTCGAAATAGTCCACTACGTAACCTGCACTGCCAGGTGAAGGACGTTTCACCTGCATCGCTCCGTACTGGTTGTAGGTTGCTATGACCTTCCACGAGCCTGTCGGTGCCGTCCATTTCAGCGATTTCCCATCGATAAGTGCCGTCAAATCAGTCACCGATCCATCATTTCCCTTCTGGGGAAAAGCCATCACGCATTGCAGATTACCGTTGGCAGTGTTCAGCGTCAGTGCCTTTTCGGTTGTCCCGTTGCTCGTCACGTCAAAAGTCTCTGTCACCAGTTTGCTGGCCGACTCTTCTTTCTTTACCATCGGTCCGCCAAAGGGCCAGCCTGTGCCAGTGGTCATATCAATGTTGATGTCCAGTTCATCGCCCACCTGTTTCGTGTATTTCAGCATCTCTATCCAGTCGGTACTCAGAAACTGTATGTTCTTCGCGGCGTTGCCCTGCACACCGTAGATGGGCGTTATCTCCAGCGTACCCACACCGGCTTTCGCATACTGCTCCATGTTCCACCGCAGGTTCTCCTTATCCACAGCCGATCCTAACCACCACCAGCGCAGTCCTGCCTTTGCCTCACGCTTTGCCTCAGGCCATTCGGCCACCGTCTGTGCCGTCATTCCACTCAAGCCGATGCACACAAGGGCTGTCAGCATCCATAACCTATTCATCCTATATCCCCACCATTTCGTCTGTCACCTTATCAATATTCTCACAATGATAAACGTCAGCATAATCATAGATATGCTGAAGTTCCTGATCTTCTCTTCCTGTCATAGGCTGTATACCGATTTCCATGCTGCAAAGATACATTTTTTATTTTTTACAGCCAAATGTTTTCGATGCTTTCTTGACATAGAGACAAAAAGCCCCCATCAGTTTTGATTATAGCCGTCTATTGGGCATGTGGCTTTTCTGACATTATAATTATTCATGGCAATTACTGCGAACTCTCGTGGATATTCGACGAATCTCATGTCTTCATATTAATCGATTGTCATGCCGAAGCATAGAAGCGGAATTGTAAAATGGACTGTATTGTTCACTAAAATGGTCTGTGTTACTATGTAAAATGGACTATATCACTTTGCAATATCGTCTATATTGCAACGCCGGCAATACCCTTTGGCATCGCAGTTGAAATACTATTGCAATCAGTTTTCGATGCTTTCGAGAACTGTTCTATCCTGTTATCTCGATGGACGAGAACGTATCGCATAAGTGGTCGTGCGTAAACTTCTTAGGCGCAGAGGGGCAGAAGGATGAGGCTTTGGTGCGTGACTTCTCTACACAGAATGCCGTAAAGAAAGGCGAGACACCGCCTGCCATCATTATCATGTCGAGCGATGACGCGTTGGTGCCTCCCCTGACCAATGGCTTGGAATACTATAAGGCGATGAAGAACGCAGGGAACGAATGTGCCATGATGATTTATCCAAATGGAGGTCACGGCTACGGATTCGGTCCCTGGTTCAAGTATCACGATGTGATGCTGGCTACGCTTGCTAAATGGCTGGAAGCGCGCTGATCTTCTTGAGCATCTCTTTCTTGTTGGCAGTATCGGCGGGCATCAGGTACCAGCATACAGTCCATTGTAGACTCTCGCCTGGCTGCAGAAGGGTATAGGCTCCCTGACTTTCCAGTTCGATATACGATTTACCACGATTGACATAGACCTGCACTTCGGCCTCGCCAGGTGCAGGTTCATTGTTTTTCAGGTCCTGGAAACGCTTTACCAGCAACAGACCGTCGGCGGCATAGGCCAACCAACCGCGAGCATCGGCATTGACCTTACGGTTCTGCTGGGCCTCGTCGGTTCTGTACCAGACGGCGCCATTGGCTTGCTCGAAGGATATCAGACCGGCAGGCCAGATGCTGTCCACGGCCTCGAAGAGAATCTGTCCGTCGGCATTGGGCACACGGGAAATCTCCCAAGGTGCTACACGACGTGGTTCCTTACCTTCGTTCTTGATAGAATAGGTGATGACGAAGGCACCGTCCTTCTTGTCTATTTGGAAGTCTTTTCCTACGCTGAGGCCCAAACGCTGAGAGACGGGACTGGTGATCACCAAACGGTCGTCCTCTTTCTTTTGTATGGTGTAGGCCTGTTTGTCAAACTCCTGCACAGGGGGCCAGTTCCATTCCTTCTGTGGAGCCGTCCAGAACGTGCTACCGAAAGATTCCGGCCAGCGCGACTGCGACAGCACTTCCTTGTCCTGATACTTCAGCGACAGGATTTTCCCACCTTTCTCAATATTAATCGTCATCGTGACGTCTCCATTTTTCATGGTCACCTCTTCACCAACCACTTCTTCCCAATGCAGTACGGCACCGTTACGACGGGCTGGATCGGAACCTGCGAAGTCCATAGAATAAGGACTGCCAGTGGTAGGACTCTTTCCGATGTAACGATGGTTCTTCAAAGAGAGAAGCATGAAGTCGTGATCTAAGAAGTCCTGCCAGAGGAAACGCTCGGCCTCCATGAGGTCATTGGTGAAGCGTACATCACCGGGCAGTCCGTCGCCATAGACCTTCACATAACGACCATCGGCACATTGCAGGGATACAGTCCCATTACTGCCAATTACACGGAATTGTGTCAACTCGCTCTTATCGCCAGCATGGGTATCGTAGAGCATACCATGCTTCAGGGCAATAGCAGGGCGACCCGTAGCCTTGTTGATAATACGGATGGTCTTGCCGTAAGGGATGTTCTTACTACGATCAGCCATAGGTTCTTCCACCGTGAAATTATCGAACTCAGCATAGCCACCGTTCTTGCCCTTTATGTTGAAGGCGAAGAGAGCGTGGCGCGAACCTTGGAAAGTGATGAGCTGATAGGTCAGTGGCATCATGCGACCGAGGGCCTTGAATGTCTTACCATCAAGCGAATAGGCATACTGCGCCTGATTGTCATCATATTCGCCAATGCAGCGAAGCCATATTTTTCCATCGGGTAAATCGACGGACAAGCTGATGGTATCGTTAGTCATCTGTTCGAAACAGCGTAGTAGGTATTCACCCCCTCTTTTGGAGGGGGAAGGGGGGAGGCTTATGCCAATCCAAGAACAGGGGATGTTGATATTACCCAAACCAGCCACATCGCCGTCTTTTAACCCATTAACGCTGAGTTCTACAGTCGTGATGGATTTAGGACCGATGACACGCTGGGTAAGTGTATTGCGAGCCCACATCAGTTGTTCGGCTGGCATACTATTCAGGCGCAACTTTCCATTCTTCAGGCTCCACATCTTATCATCTGGGTTGTGGTTCCATTGCCAAACGCGACCTAACTGTTTGCCATTAAAGTCTTCATTACGATTATAAGGAGCACTTATAGGCTGAGGCTCCTCACCAATACCGTAGCAACCCAACTTGGTGTCGGGCTTAAACCACGTACGGGGAGCACGACCCAGATTACCCTTCAATCCAACCATTGGCCAACCGTCTTCCCATGTCATGGGCATCAAGCAAACCGTACGACCTATGGAGTGGAAGTCCTGCATCAGCAGGGCCCACCATGTGCCATCCTTTGCCTGAACGATACCGCCCTGATGAGCATTATCACATCCTGTTGCATCAGCACTTGCAGGTGAAACACCAAATTTTGTGCCGTCCTCACCGATGCGATATTTCGTTCCTCGGGGTACTGTTGTGCGTCCTACACCATGATAGCCATAGGTCTCGTCGGCACTGATAACGCGTGTCTCGTATGGCCCCCAGATGTTCTTGGAACGTGAACAGAGTGTACGGCCATTGGGCGAGTAATCGGTAGAGATGAGATAATACATTCCATTAATCTTGTACATATGATGTCCCTCGCCCACACCGTTGCCTTCAGGAATGATGACGCGGTCTGTTCCCTCTATGGGGCCACTCATGTCGGGCTTTAACTCAGTACAGTGCACCTCACCATATTTATGGATGGCATAGATTTTACCGTCATCATCAAAGAGTACGCTGAGGTCATAGATATTCCCCTGCATATTATGATGTGTCCATGGTCCTTTGATATCCTTTGCAGTATAGCACTGTAGGCCTTTTCCGTTGATGTTGGAGAATACATAAAACATACCATTGGCATAGCGGATAGCTGGTGCCCAGATACCTTGACCGTATATTTCCTGATGGTTCTTCAGGGAAAACTTATCGTCAGGGAAATCGAAACGGTCGAAGCAATAGCTGATGTTCTCCCAGTTCACGAGGTCTTTTGAATGTAGAATTACCAAGCCGGGTACGGTGTGCATCGTTGTACCTGCCAGATAGTAGTCGTCGCCCACACGGATGATGTCTGGGTCGGAGAACTCGTCATAGAAAAGAGGATTAGTAAACGTACCGTTGCCATTGTCGGCTGTCCATGACTTTGTTTGTGCTTGGACATTCATAGCGGTGCATGCCATCAGGCAGCTTACAAGGAAAAAGAATCTTCTCATTTCAATTTATAATTTGATATTGGTTTTCAATAGGGTCTTGTCGGCACTTGATGGACCGACCATCAACTGATATTGACCAGGTATGAAGCGCATGGTATTGGTTTGGACATCCCAGCTCTCCAATTGTTTCTTGGGCAGGGTGATGCTTACGTTGCGAGTCTCACCAGCTTTTAACGTGACTTGCTGGTAGGCGCAGAGAGTCTTTAGCGGACCTTCACTGTCGGCTGTTCTGCGGAAATACACCTGAGCAGTCTCAGTACCATCCATCTTGCCGGTGTTCTTCACCGTGACGGTAAGGGTGACAACATTGCCCTTCACCTTGACAACGGGCTTCGAGAACTCGAACGTTGTGTAGCTTAAACCGTGTCCGAAGGGGAACAAAGGTTCACCTGTGAAGTAGCGATAGGTGCGGTTCTTCATTGTGTAATCGAGGAAGTCTGGCAGGTCTTCAGTCCTGTGATAGAATGTCACAGGCAACTTGCCACTGGGATTATAGCGTCCAGTGAGGACATCAGCCAATGCCGTACCTCCTTGTTCTCCATCGTACCACCACTGAATAATGGCATCACAGGTCTCTAACTCAGGTGTCATTGCCATCGCACCGCCAGAACAGTTCACGAAGACAACCTTCTTGCCTGCCTCATGCAACAAGCGGAGTACGTCACGCTGAGCCTGTGGCAGTTCAATGCTAGTGCGATCGCCACCGCGAAAACCAGGCTCACTGACGCGCATCTCTTCACCTTCTAAGCGGGGAGATATGCCACCAATGAAAATAATCGTCTCCTTATCGCCCACTTGTGCCAGCAGTTCTTGTGACGTGAGTGTTGCTTTGTGCTGAATATCGAAGTTCAGGGCACCATAGCCTGTCTCTTGTACATAATCAATCTGTATGCGGTAGTGTTCTCCAGCCTTTACGGTCAGTTCTTTCTGTCCATTCTGAATACGCTGGCGAGTCTTCCAGAGGTTAACGATAGTATCACCATTAACCAACAGGCGAATCTTATCATCGCCACCAATAGTAAAGATGAGTGTCTCGTCGCGGGTAGGTATAAAGGTTCCGTCAAGGCGGGCCGAGAAGTTCTCAAGATTAACGCCAGGGGCAAAGACGGTGTTTCCACCATTGCTCAGTTTAATGGGTTCTGTAAGAGTAACGGTGGTAACAGGTGCACCAGTCATATCAGTATTGTTGTAATAGATAGCCTGCATACCTTGGTTTCCCAGAGGTGCTTTGATTTGTGCAAATCGGCTCTCAATACTCTCGTTGCGTGTCAGACCACAGCCAAGAATATAGGGCGCATTACCCAACTGTTGGCGGATGCCTTCGAGAGCGGTGATGGTCTTAGTGGGATAACCGGAATAGTTGCCCCATTGCATGACGGAATCGTTAGCATTGGGTCCCATGACGATAATGTTCTTTGCTATCGGTTTTTGACTATCTGCCTTCAATGGTAGGACACCGTTGTTCTTTAATAATACGATGCTTTTGCGGGCCATGTCGAGGGCCAATTGCTTGTGCTCTTTCGAGGCTACAACAGAAGTTGGTATCTTTGTCCATGACACATGGTCGTCGCTATCAAAATCGCCTACCTCTATACGGGCAATCAAAAGTCGGCGAAGTGAACGGTCTAAGTCGGCTTCCTTGATATCACCACGACGTACGGCCTCGGGCAGATTCCTGTATTCCGAGCCGCACTCCACGTCAGTGCCTGCCAATACGGCCTGGGCTGAGGCTTCTGGACTGTCTTTTGCTGTGTTGTGCCAACGGGGGAGGAAATCGCGGATAGCTCCGCAGTCGCTGGTGATTAGTCCTTTAAAACCCCATTCGTCGCGGAGTATCTGTTGTTCATAGCGGGTCTGGCTACAGCAAGGCTGACCATCGATACGCTGATATGCACACATCACCTCGGCCACCTCGCCTTCCTTTACCAAAGCCTTGAAGGCAGGCAAATAGGTTTCCCAAAGGTCTCGCTCGGGTAAATCCTCAACATTGAATGTATGGCGGTTCCATTCCGGTCCGCTGTGTACGGCAAAATGCTTGGCACAAGCCAGCAATTTCATGTAACTACTCAGTGGTCTGCCATCATAGCTGTAACCCTGAAGACCGCGAACCACGGCAAGTCCCATCTTTGATGTTAAGAATGGGTCTTCGCCATACGTTTCCTGACCGCGTCCCCATCGCGGGTCACGAAAAATATTGATATTGGGTGTCCAAAACGACAAGCTTTGATAGCGTCGGATGTTCCCAGATTCCTTGGCTTGACGAGCTTTTACGCGTGCTTCGTCGCTGACAGCTGTGAAGACGCGATGCAGCAAAGCATCATCCCATGATGCAGCCATTGCCATTGTGATAGGGAATACGGTAGCATAACCATTACGTCCCACACCATGCAAAGCTTCATTCCACCACTGGAACTGTGGTATTTCAAGGTGTTTGATGGCGGGTGACGTATCCATCATCAGGCGCACCTTTTCTTCTAATGTCAGTCGCTTCAGCAAGTCGTTGGCGCGCTGTTCTGCCGTTAGTTGTGGGTTTTGGTAAGGCAACGTCTGAGCCGAAAGGGGAATGGTTACGATGATGCCCAGTAATAGAGAAAGGAATTTGGATGTATTCATTTTTTGATTATTTGTTTCGTATTACTTGAAAATCTTCTGGGCAAACATGGTCAGATAGAGGCGTGAGATGCCGAAGGTATGACCACCACCCATAGAGAGACCTGTGACAGCGCGGCCAGAGCGTTTCTTGATAGTCATATAATGGTTATCAACAAAGTTGACGATATCCATGAAGCTCTCTTCCTGTTGCTGGCCAAAGCTGCTCAAAGTAAGAAGGAAGCAGCAGATAAGAAGGAATAGTTGCTTTTTCATCTTGTCTTAAAGTCTTATTTAGTTATTGTTGATAGTTCCCATTCATCACGCCAACGAACGACGGGTTTGCCGTCCTCAAATTCGATGGGCAACCAGATATAGCGGGCATCGCGTGGATGATTCGGACGCCAGATGTCGGCCATGAAGATGTACTGGTTATCAACGGGCAGGATGAAGGTGCTCTGTCCGTTGAAGGTTTTCTCGGCTAGCGGACCGCGACAGGGGTTAGGATGCTGTGTCCAGGGACCCCAGATGCTGGGGGCAGAGAACATACGGGCCTCGTTTGGAGCCCAACCAGTGCAGCCTGAGGTAATCATCCAGTAGGTGCCGTCCTTCTTAAAGATGGCTGGTGCTTCGTTCTGTCCACCGGGAGCCATTCGGGTATATTTGCCTGTATGGTGCAGATAGTCGCCTGTCAGTTCGGCGATATGCAGCGTGAAGTTCTCTTCCGACGAAAATATGTGATAGGCTTTGCCATCATCATCCACGAAGAGGGTCATATCGCGTGCCATCTGACCTGTGCCGAAATCTCGCTTCAGATATTCATCGAAGTTCATCGGCGAGCCTTCGATAGGCCATGTGCCAGCATTCGCCCTTGAGGAATAGAGGAACTTATACGGCCCTTCCGGTCTGTCGGCTACAGCCACACCATAACGGGCGGCGTTATAACCCTGGCCTTTCAGTTCCAAGTGGAACCACATGCAGAATTTCTTTGTCACGGAGTTGTAGATGACCTTCGGACGTTCCAGAATGCAGCCGCGCTCAATGTCGGAGTCGGTCGTTGCGCCTCGTCTTCTAAAGTTACGGTTATTGCCTTGGCTTGGTGCAGGCTCGGTCACGCTCAGTGCCACACCGCAGTTATGCCAGTTCACCAAGTCCTTAGACGAGTAGCACATCACGCCCACCATTGCATCGCTGGTACGGTCGTCCTTATGTTCACCGAACCAATAGTAGGTGTCGTTATACTTCATGATACCGCCGCCGTGGGCATTGATATGGCGTCCGCCGTCGTCGTACCAAAACTCGCCAGAGCGAATAGTCTTCTTTTTCTTCTGCTGTGACTCCCAGTATTGCTCCAGTCGCTTGGCTTCTGCCTTTGTTATATGGATGACGCTACCGTGCTTGGGCGAAACGAAGTTGGTCATCTTCATCTTTCCCTCACCAAATCGGCCCAGCGGTGTGAAGGTCTTGAAGTCCGAGGTCTCTACAAATCCGAAGTTGTTAGGCTGGATGGTGTAGATGTCGTACATTACGACCCATTTGTTCTCGCCGATACGCTTCCATACATTAGGTGCCTCGCAGCCTGTACGCTCCGTATCAATTTGCTCGGCATGGTAGTCGTCGAAATGGTTAATCTTGTCAGATATCATATACTTGATGCCGCCTGGATTCTCCTGCGATACGTAGGTCATAAAATAGCGGCCATCAGGCATCGGACAGATATCAGCGTCGAGCACCTGAATCGTCGTATCAGGATATTCGAAGAGCAACTGAGGCTCAGTCTCCAGTGTGGTGAAGGCTTCGTCGGCATAGCTGTAATAGAGCTTGGTTCTGCCGCCTGCCTGCTGGCGGATGGTGAAATACACCATCGGCTTCCCTACCTGCGGGTCCCAGATGGTTTGCGGTGCCCATGCACAGCCAATCTTGCCGAACTTCTCGGGGTAGAGCTTATCGATGCGGGCCACATGGTGCGTCCAGTGGATCAGGTCGTCCGATGCCATCAACACCAATCCGCGATTGTTACCCCATCCGTAGGCCTCAGGGCGTTCCCATTGGGTGGTACGGATGCCCTTTTGCTTACCGAAGATATGCAGGTCGGTCATGGCGATATAGAACTTGCCGTTAGGTGCGCGGTAGATATGCGGGTCGCGTATACCATGTTGCTCAGCTATCGAGTCACCTGAGATGATCGGTTCGGCATTGTTTACCGCCGTAAACGTATAGCCGTCGTAACTGATGGCCATGAACAGTCCATGAGTAGGGTCGCTGAAATACGTAAAAAGATAGGCGCCCATATCCTTTTCGGTAAGGGCACGCTTGGGTTTTGCCGCTACAGAAAGAGTCACTAGAGCGACGATAATCAAGAAAAGAGTTCGTTTCATTGTATAGCTATTGTTTAATTATCAGTTTATCGCCACTGAGATCCACCTCGAACAGATGAGGGATACGTATCGTGCGACCAAGGGCATCCTTCGAGTGGTGATGTACCGACATCATCCACTGACCATCGAAGCGTTGGAAAAGCATCGAATGACCATAGCCAGGAGGCGTGATGGGCTCTGGTTCCTGAATCCACGGGCCGTCAAGGGTGCCGCTTTCGCTGTAGGCTATACCTTGTGTATAGACATCGAACACCCAAGAGGTCCACACCATTCCAAGCCGGCCTGTCGCCGTGCGGAAAAGGAAAGGTCCGTCGGTCACCTTGTTCCAGGTGATCTCGCCTTTGTCGTTTTTCTCACGACTCCAGGGTGAGTCGCTGGCACGGAAGAGCACTTTCGGCTCGCCAATGGTACCGCTGAGGTCAGGCTTCAGCTCTATCTTTTCCATCGTACCGTTCCAGTTCTGCAGCCACTCGCCACAGAAAATCATATACGGTCTTCCATCTTTATCCTTCCAGTAGGTGCCATCGAGCGTAGGACGGTTAGCAGGCAGATAGGTGGCATCACCAAAGGCACGATACGGTCCCATCGGATTATCGGCACGTAATACTTGTGAGGCACGGCGTTCGATGGCATTGCCACGCACGGTATCGATGATAACAGCTTGGTTAGTAAACGTTGCAAAGTAGTAATACCAGCCGTCGCCCGTCTGGTGCAGCTCTGCCGCCCAAATCATCGGACGAGGTCCCATCCACGAGTCGGCCTGAAATTCAGTCACACGCATCGGGCCCTCCCACAGCTTCAGGTCGGCCGAGCGCCACATCATACCGCCCGTACCCGTCATATAGTACATCTTTGTTTTCTGGTCGGCCAGAATGGCAGGGTCGCTCAAGCGTATCGAGTCCAAGGGCACGTTCTGTCTTACCCGCATACCACGCTGCTGAGCAGGTTCTGCCAGAGCGTCAAGCCAACAGAGGAAGGCTACAAGCGAGGCATTCCAGTTGATGGCAATCTCATTAGAGGCATACGAATCGACATCATCAAGATACGACTCATCAGGCACATTCGACGGATAGACGGCAGTCTTCAGTTCACGTTTGTCCTGCTGACCAGGATTCGGACCGCCCACAAGCATGCCTGGGAAGGGAGCCTCGATGGCGTCGGCAGCCGACGGACGATGGTGGGGGTGCATCGGATGCTTATCGCCAAAGCCGGTCACATAGCAATAGCCAGTGGCGTTGCGCCCCAGCAGATAGTCAGCATTCTGAAGGGCATAACGACGATACTTCTCTGTGCCCATCATCTTGTCGGCATAGAGCAGGGCCAGAGCCTGACAGCAGCAATGCTCGGCCAAACAGCCCCATCCGAAGTCGCGAGGGCTATTGCCGAAGGGCGACTGGAAACTGGATTTATCGACATCCTTGATGGCCTCATCACAGTAAGCCGTCAGTTGCTGGAGCATTGTCTCACGCAATGGACTCTTGGCATCGGCCAGACATTCGAATGCACCCAACGAGGCGACATTACCCCACGAGGGGGTGTTGAACTGTTTGGGTTGATACTGCTGCGCATCATCGAGATAGGCCTGTTTGCCCGTCAGGCGCCAGAGTGCTGTTGCTGCCCAGAAGAACTCATCATTAGCGCTGAAATTGCCATAGGTACCGGTGGTGACGGCAGGGTCTTTCAGCGTGTTCTGCATATAGAAAGTCCTTGGATGCTCCTTCGCCCACTGATAGGCACGCTCAGCCATTGCTGCGGTCTGAGCCGAGAAACCGGGATAATCTTTTTGATAGGGTTCGAAGAGACGGGCGGCATCGGCCATCACGGCAGCGAAGTCGAGGGTGGCTGTTGTGCTCTTCGCCACCACATAGCGGGGCTGCTTACAGTCCGCAGGCAGCACAAACCCCTCGAAGTTAGGCGTTGTCAACTTATGATATACTCCACCGTCGTAGGGGTCCTGCATGGTGAGGAACCACTTCAGATTGAACATCATCTCGTCCAGGAAATCGGGTGTAGTATTCTGACTCTCTGGAATATCGGTCTTGAGTCTGGCGAAATACTGAGAGAACTGCTCGTAGGTGACAAACATCAAACCGATGCTGAAGGCTGAGTTCACCACATATTTATTATAGTCGCCAGCATCATACCAACCATATGGCGAACTGATAATGGTTCCGGCTGGTCGCGAAGGCGAGGCGGCAGAGTTATGAACGAGTACTCGTGTATCTGGATGACCCAGCGGACGGGTATAGACGACATCATTAATAGGCACTCCACTACGGATGAGATAGAACAAATGTAGTGAGGCCTTCGCAATATCATGATAGGGCCGATTGCTAACGTGGAGCACACACGACTCATTACCCAGACTTACATGGTAGTCGCCTGGCGTTGTCAGTCCGTCGAGAGTGACCACATAGCGCGTCTTCTGCGACAACGGTGAAACAGCCTTACGCACCGCCGCTGCCTTCAGCGTCTTGCCATCGGGTGTCGTCACTTGCAACTTGTTACCAGGGTTCGTGCCCTCTACAACAATCACTTTCTCCTGCTGCGGATAGCAGCCCACCTGATTGCGACGGATATGGTCAGCTGCCTGCGCTTGGATTGCAAGACAAGCGCTCAACAGGACTGATAGAAACAAAGCTCTCTTCATACACCAAGGTTTGTCAAGTCATTTAGTTATTCGTTTGCAAAAATAATAAATAATTTGGAAAAACCGAAAAGAAGAGCCAAGAATTAACTATTATTCATTCACCCATGGAAGGCATCTCCATAAAAATACTATTTGCGTACTTCTTCTCACATAAACACAGAGCCGTTGCGGCGAGCAGGATCAGGACCGGCGAAGTCCATTGGAGCGGCAGACGGGTCACCAATCCCACTAAGGGAATCTACATCAAGCAGGGAAAGAAACTCGTGAATGAATAATTCAAGTTTCCCACCCTTCTTTTCCTACCACAGATTTAACAGATTTACTGCGAGCACTCGTGGGTCTTCGACCGCTCGGCATCCCGAAGGGGGACGCTTGCTACCATAGGGACGCAAGAACAAACACGCCAACGGCAAAGTGCTCGATGGAAAAATAGTGCAGCAGATGCCAGAGTTGAGCAGCAGACACCGAACAAATTATACTGGCTTGCCTTCTTCTATTTTCAGTCCCAGATGATAGTGGTCGGAGATACGCTTTAGGTCTTCAGCTTTTGTCCCATTGCTGATGTTTGAGTAGATGTACCAGCCATCGCACTCATGTTGCCAGATGCGACCAGGCATTGTGGGACGCTTGTCTCTGCTCACAAGGTTGTAGCCATTACCATGTTCAATACCTACAGCAGGGATGCGCTCTAAACCGATCTTACGCAGAGCATCAATGAAGGTGTCGATAGCCTGACGATGCCAGATGACTGTGCCGTCAGGGAAGATGACGCGCATACCCTTCGTGGTGTTCTCTATGTGCTTTGTGGGCTCATGAGGTTCCACTTCCGTTGGCTCTTCCTCGCTCTTTACTGGTGTGCTGCTGCGAGGTGTTAGTGTCTTGGCACCCATAATCTCACTAATCTTTGTCTTACGACTAAGCGCAACACTGATAGGCTCACCAGGATGATATTCCACTACGAGCACCAAGTCGCGCTTGATGGGTTCCAAGCGTGGCGCGATATCATTGCCTAATGCAGGCAATATCTCTTCCTTGATGATACCCTCCTCCAGTTCTTCTACTTGCTGAAGAACATCCTTGCTAAGTTTTACTCCCACTTCGCGAGAGTTCTCTATGATGCTGTATAGTTTTTCAAGTTTTGTCATATTGATAGAATATTTATTTTTTTGTTCGCTATTAGTTGTATAATTCAAAATTTATGCTTAATTTTGCAGCGGAAGCAACTAAAGAAAGATGAATCATGACATTTCTCAACCAGTTCCACAAGGAAGTGACGGAGCGCAAGATGCGGAAAATAGCCGCATCGCAGCAATCGCCGATCAGCTCGAGCGACTTTGCGCAATACATGAAGCGCAACGTGGAGATAGCCTCAAAGATGTAAGCCGTTTTGAAACCGAGCAACGTGCCGCTGAGCAAATGGCTAAAAGTCAAGGTTACTGGATTCCCATGATGGATATCTTCGACCTTGGCGTTCCAGGTCCAAGCGGCAACGAAAACGACACTTACGTTGGAGAGAAAGTCATTTATAAAGTGAACAACCTGCTTAATAGTGGGAGTATAATTGGCTTGTTGCACAAAATCATGATGCACAATACCCTTTTTCCAGATACCGCTTATTCCTTTTATGGCTTTGCAGGGTTTGATGGGCGCACCATTCAACCTGTTATCGTCCAGCCAAGAATAGCCAATGCCCATCCAGCCACAAAGATTCAGATTGACACCTATTTGGCTGCCCTCGGCTTCGAGAAGACCACTCAGGATGGCCGTTTCAGGAACAGTCAATACGAGGTTTGGGATGTAGTGCCTCGTAATGTTCTTGTCGATGATGAAGGAGACATCTTTGTGGTAGATGCAGAGATTAAACATATTGGATAGTACTATTCTTTTCCTTCAACGATTTTGATTTCATCTTCCGTTAGGCCGTAGAGTTGATAGACGAGACGGTCGATTTCGGATTCAAAGCAGATTACAGGAACCGTCCCTTTTTTTATGAGTGAAACGCTGACCTGTCCCTAGTGTTCCTCAGGGAAGGTGACCCGCATACCCTTCGTGGTGTTCTCTATGTGCTTTGTGGGCTCATGAGGTTCCACTTCCGTTGGCTCTTCCTCGCTCTTTACTGGTGTGCTGCTGCGAGGTGTTAGTGTCTTGGCACCCATAATCTCACTAATCTTTGTCTTACGACTAAGCGCAACACTGATAGGCTCACCAGGATGATATTCCACTACGAGCACCAAGTCGCGCTTGATGGGTTCCAAGCGTGGCGCGATATCATTGCCTAATGCAGGCAATATCTCTTCCTTGATGATACCCTCCTCCAGTTCTTCTACTTGCTGAAGAACATCCTTGCTTAGTTTCACTCCCACTTCGCGAGAGTTCTCTATGATGCTGTATAGCTTTTCAAGTTTTGTCATATTGCAGCTATTATGATTGTTCAACAATTTTGATTTGCCTTACCTCCCTATGGGAACAGCGACCTCTTGTTCATCTTCCATCAGGCCTTAGAGCTGATAGACGATGCGGTCAATTATACCGCTATCAATTCCTGGCCTATTTCGCGTACTGTATCAAGAATCATCGTGACCCTTGCTTCACTAGCCTTCTTCTTACCACTGATATACTGCGCCATCAGACTCTGAGAAATTCCCAAACGGCGTGCGATAGCAGAGACATTCAACTCTGGGTGAGCTATAAAGACTTTGTAGAGTTGCGTCGTCTCCCGCTTATCAAAGAACCCTTCAAAACTCAAGTCTTCATCGATGTCCTCCCAATGCAGTCCGTACTCATCAGCTTCATAATTTGCACGTTGTTCTTTGGTTGCATATCTTAGACGAGGATAGTCCTTAAACTTTTCGCATGCCTCACGTCCGTCAGCAGCCCTAATCCAAACCGCATCGTCAGTCAGCCAAATCTTCTCAATCTTCTCCATAGTTACCTCCTTTTTATTTTGCATTATTAAAAAACGTATTCCAATGCTGGGCTATAATCTCTTCGTTATCCTCCAAGATTGCCTCTATCATTTTCAGTTCAGACGGTTTGAAACCATGATTATAAACCAATGAAATGGGCAGGATATTATATTTTGCCACCGCTCCACCTTTCTTCACGTGAATATGGATGGGCGTATGGTCGTTCCCATAGAACCAAAATCTGAAACCTAATAGCGTAAATACTGTCGGCATATCACTCAATCATTGCATTACTGCTGCAAAGATAGGTAATTATTTTATTACCTCCAAATTTTGGAGCGACTTTTTTATTCATCCTTCTTCCATCAGCCCTCATTTATCTTCCATCAGACTTCAGATGCCACTCATCTGCCCCCGCGCATCTTGTCCTGTCAAAATGATCAGGAGAACCGTACCCATGATTATACTGAAGGAAATCCTTGCTCAGCTTCACTCCCACTTCGCGAGAGTTCTCTATGATGCTGGGTAGTTTTTCTAATTTTGTCATATTGTGCGTGATTATGATTGTTCAACTATTTTGATTTCATCTTCCGTCAGGCCGTAGAGCTGATAGACGAGGCTATCAATGTCACCTTCCAAGGAAGTGGTGTCTTCTGAGAATGACAACCTTTTTAGTTCAATTATTTCTATAACTTTGGCCTCAATCTGCTGTTGAATTTCTTTATTGTCGATAACTATTGGTAAAGGTTTTAGATATTCCAATTTTACTTGTGGAAATACTCGACCACCTTCTTTAACATTCTGTTCGTATAAATATCTCAAATATTTAGAATTCAGCAAGCCACAGAGATATTCATATGACAATTCATTCTGATATTTGGGCTTTAATAATCCTGCTTGGATACTTCTTCCAAACCATATACCTTTGTTGTCAACTGTACAAATTGGATATGGAGCTGTTTGCCTCCATATCAATTTAGGATGTATCGCAAAGTATTCTTCATTTAATATCACTCGTTCATTATCGGCAAGAGCTATGTTTGGTCGACAGAACCTACTAGTATTAGGGCATATATAGTATTGGTTAATGTCTGTACCTTTCCAGTATTCAAAATCATTTAAGCTTTCTCTTACACCTTCATATAACAAGCGTTTACTCAGATCTGATTTACCCTTCTGTGATAAGCCAACATTAACTCTTTGATAGTTAATTCCAGCATCTTTGAATTTTACAACATCATCTAATATTACAGACTGTACGCTATTTTCAAGTATTGTTTCTATGAAAATATTATTTGGGGTATTAAACCAATTTGATTGATTTATTCGTTCAAAATCAATATTGGATAATAGTAGATAAGCATTATCTTTCGTCAATGTTCTAGTCATATCAACGAAATCAACGGATGAACTATTTATGTAATTATCTAATACTGTTACTGCCACTGGAACAACAGCCTCTTCGAAAACATTTTCGCCTAAATTTAATATCTTCAATAGAGTTGATTTCAACAAAAGAACTCTAAGATCTTTGTAACGTGGTTGTCTAAGATATGTATTTGGCGTAATAAATGAAAGAACACCCTTCTTATGACTTATACGAAGTGAGAAATCAAAGAAATACTTGTAAATGTCCTTAAAACCATGAGAAGTTGATGGGTATATCTTTTCGAATGTTTTATGTAGGCATCAATGTTTGCGCCATAGGGTGGATTCCCAATTATGATGTCAAAACCTCCTTGTGAGAATACATCATAGAACCAGGTGTGCCAAAGCATGAATTGGTTGTTACCTGAAAGGTCGAGGTCTCCAAAGTCAACATTGATGCTTTGTTCTTTGAGTTGCTGCTTTACATTATTTATAATGTCTTGCTTCAGGATTGCTTTGCGCTTGTGGTCTGTGCAACTGTAGTATTCGTCGAGTTTCTTTCGCAAGTCGAGACGTAACACATCTATCATGTCATCAAACATCGTTGTTTGGTATGTTCCATGTTTTTCCGTCTTTAATTCCGTTATCGTTGAGAGGTCAACACCCTTGTATTGCTCCAACAGCGAGTTACCCTGCATAATCTTGAAGTCGAGGTTTGGCAAAGCCTGGGGTGTTTCTTCATCAACAATCAGAGAGAGCCAGAAACGGAGGCGGGCGATGTCAACAGCACCACGCTCGATATCTACACCATAGATATTCTGCTGGATGATGTGTTTCTTGATTTCTGCGGCTTTGCTTTGTGTAATTCCTTCAAGGGCTGTGCGACATTGGAAGAGTTCTTTCAGCAAGCCCATAGGGAATGCGCCTGAGCCAATGGCTGGGTCACATATCTTCACATTCTTTAGAGCCTCATCAACTTGCTGACGGAATTTGTCGTTAGTACCAAGAGCTTTGGCATCATGAGTAGTCACAAACTGACGAATAGCTTCTTTCGTTGGCTCGTCCTCAATATCTGTCTGGAGATAGGCAATGAGGCTTTCGCGACACATATAGCTGACGATTTCCTTTGGTGTGTAGAAGGCTCCTTTGTCTTTGTTATCTTCCAGCAAGTTCTCAAAGATACGGCCAAGCATCTCTGGGTCAACACCTACTTCTGCATCATCGGGGTCGTTCTCGTCGATAGTGAAATTATAGGAAGCAAAGAAGTCAAGCAGGCTTTGCATGTATTTGGCTGGTAGAGGAAATTCTGTCTCGTCCGTGGCATCACGCTCGAACAAACCTCCGTTGAGATAAGGAATAAGCCTCCCCCTGCCCCCTCCGATAGAGGGGGTTGCCAAATCACCTTCACGCTCTGAGTTGAGGTCGTTGAATAGGACTTCGAGAACATTGTCTATGAAATGGTCTTTATCTTGACAATTGGCAAAGAGGTTCTGGATGAACTCTCTGTCGCCAGTACCCCAAGGTTCACCAGCAGGCACACCCAGCCAACCTTTCTTCTGAAGGAACTGAAGGAATACAAGTCGGCCCATCAGTTTCTTTACATAATCGCGAATCGCTTTCTCTTGATTGTCAAACTTGGCAAACTGCTGCATGATATACTCATTGGGCTTGCCCTCCTGACGCTCCTCCCATTTGTTGGCAACCTTTACCATCCGCTTACCAGTAACAAAGAAGATGATATCTTCGTACTGCTGCTTATAACCCTTGAAGAACATATCGCTGACAGCATCCACAGAGAAGGCTTTGGTCAGATCCTTTAACGTAAGACTACTGTCGCGCAGTTTCTCAAACTGCTGAATGGCGGTGCGACTGCGATGACCTTCACCCAGCAGATAGGTAAAGCGTTTGGCATCAGTTGATTCTTTCTGATAACTGCCATCCGCTGCAAACGTCCAGGCCTCGCTAACGTATGAGAATCTGAGCACACTCTCGTTCTTGCGATAGCAGAACATAAAGGCACCTGCATTGCCGTTGTTTCGCCAATCGGTCAACAGCATATCGCGGATGCCTCGGCGGTTGCGTTCTATATCAACGCTATCAGAGAGTTCCACTTCGTAGATGCTGATGGTCTGGTTATCGCTCAATGTGATAGTACCTAGCCATAATGCCTGCTTGGCAAACTGACTACTGGTTGGAATCGTTGATGGGGTATTCCAAAACTTTATCTTGTTGCCAAAAATGTCGTGCAACAGCAACTGCCAGTTTTGGCGATTATATCTCGATTCAATAACTTCTTTATAGTTCATAAGGCTTAGCTGTTTTGAAAACTTTGAACTTCGTTCGAACTTTTCTCGCCTCAGCAGATGAGCAAGCTCTCTGCGTTCGGCTTATCGAAAACTTTCAGATAATATGATGACAGCAGCCGATTCCTCTTCTGCATGCTGACTCTCGCGATAATAAGTATTGTATTTGTTTGCCATATCAAGCACCTGTTTTAGTGCATCCTCAAAGGTCAGTTTTGCCTTGCTGCCTCCTTGACGCTGCAAGTCTTTTTGAATACGTTGCAGACGTTTGGCAATATAGGTAATAGTACCTCGCTCGGTTAGCTCCTTCAACTGAACAATCTTCAGACGGGTGTCACCATCCTCAATATGGGGCAACATGCTGTTTAACAGGCTGACAGCCGTAGTAACCTGAGCACCAAGATTGCTGCGCTGGTTCTGGTTCGACTCCTCTTCGTGCAGTTCCTGTTCCTTGGCTTTATTGAATTTCTTCAGGGCTTTCTCCACATGTTCGTGATGTTGTGGGAGTCGAGGTACGGCCTTCTCTTCTGGTTGGGCCTTGAAGTAATTGAGGGCATCAAGCACAGACAATTCGCGTGTCTGCTGGTCGTTCACCAGATAGAACAGTTTGCGGAAGTTCGTTTTGAGGAATACCAATGAATCGCCTGACAACGTAACTCCTTCTAACTCGCGAGGCTCACGACCCGTGCGGCTTCTGAGCGATAGTCTTTCGATGCGCTTATACTCCTTGCGGTTCTGCTGATAAAGTGCTCGTAATTCCTCATAGAACGGCAGTTCAAGGTTGCGGTCTTCCTGTTCACGCTTGATGCTTTCCTTGAAAAGCTTATCAAGGTCGCGGTCAATAATCTCTTCCGTCGAATAGATTTGATTGTCCTCGCCAAAAGTAGTATGGAAAGTCTGAATCTTACTCAAAGCTATCTGGTTGAGTTTGATTTCCTTGTTACCCTGACGCGACGGATAGAATACGTAGTTGTAGATGATACCTGCCGTTGAGCCAATACGATTCACACGTCCTATACGCTGCATCAGACGGGTAGCGTTCCAAGGCGTGTCGTAGTTGATGATGATGTTCGAGCGATGAAGGTTGACCCCCTCTGCCAATACGTCTGTTGTCAGGATGATGTTATAGTCGTCTTTCCGTTGTTTCCAGTTGGCATCAAAGTTCTCGCGGATGGTCTTGAATAACTGGCTGCGGTTCTGGGAAGAAATCACCAATACATCTTGACGATTGATGCGACGTTGCAGGTATTCTACGGTATCTACGGATTCAGAGAACACCACAATTTTCCCCTCTGGATTGTGCTCCTTTTTGAAGAGTTCATGCTTCAGCAAGTCTTCGAACTTGGCAAACTTCGAGTCATCATCATCGTTGATGTATTCCCACTCCAACCACATATCGTCGAGTAACGCTTGGTCGTGCCTTAATTGCTCGATGTATTGCTCATCGAAGTCTTTTCGCTGGAAGGAGGCATTCTTGGGGTTCACCTCTGCTTTCTCGTTCATTTTCTGTTCAATCTCTTCCTCGCTGTAACCTGCCTCTATCAGCGCATTGATATCCAAGTCGGGAGCAATGAATATCTTGTCGTTCTCCCACATGTCTATCATGTTCTCGTTGGCCTGACGAAAAGCTTTTAGCGATTTACAGAAAGCGTAGAAACTACTTTCCAGACGCTTTACAAGGCCGTTTTTGCGGATGCCTGCCAAACTGCGGCTGATAACCTCCGCATTATCATAGAGACCAGGGGCAGCATCGGGTTTCAGATAGGCGATGGCCTGATAGCGGGCGTATGTCAGTTCCTTGTCGAGCACATGCATTGCCTTCTCAAAGAGGTTGGCCAAGTGGTCATTCAACTCGTATTCCTTCTTGATGGGCTTGTCAACTTTGGGGAATCCGTTGACGTCCTTGTTATAGCGGGCAATATTCTCGATGTCTGTTCTTGTGCGGCGAACGGTCAGAGGCTTAATCACCCTGTCGCGAACCTTCTCGGCCAACTTCTTAAATTCCTTCAGGTCGAAGTTCTCCTGCTTGCGGAACTTACGGAACTCTACCACCAACGGTGAGAAGAAAGCCGTCAGGTTGGGAACGCCATCGATGGTACAATGACGAGGATCTTGGAACATTAATATCTGGTAGTAGATGTCCGCTGGCGTATTGTTCATAGGTGTTGCAGAAATCAGCATCACTTTTTTCTTATAGCCAGGGATATAGCCCGTTTCAAGGCAAGGCATCTTACATATTTCCTGAAGTTGCTGGAAAGCACCAGTTGTATGATTACGGAACTTGTGGGCCTCGTCGACTAGCACCAAGTCGTATTCGTCGGCATTCCAAACGTCATAGTTGCTATCGTCAAGCACCTTGCTCAGACTGCCGTTACTCACAAAACAGGCATATTTCTCTAATCCGAAATCATGAAAAGTGGTCTTCCAGTTCTGCTCAACGGCAGGCGGATAGACCACCAGAATCTTCGTATGTTCCGGGCCATTCTCTATCAGGAACTTCTTGGCAATCATCGTAGCGATGACCGTCTTGCCAAGACCCACCACATCAGCGAGGAAGAAACCATCATAACGTATCAGCTTTTGATAGCCCTCAACTACAGCATCTGCCTGATAGTCGAACTTGCTATAGCCCTCTGGCATATCGAAGGGGTCATCTTGATCAATAGCCAGCACACGGTCGCTGAAGTATTCCATCAGCATCTTGATATACAGTTCGTAGGGGGTGACGTCACCTTTCAGGTAGGTCTTGTCGAGTGTGGCCTGATAGTCCTCTGCATTGATGGGCACATTCTTGGCCTCTTCCCACAACAATTCAAACTCGTTTTTGGCAAACTGCACATCGTCATATTGGGTCAGTTTGACATTGAACTCATATTGCTTGTCTTCTGTGATACCCAAACCGTTGCCGCTCAGATTGCTGCTACCAGTAATGGCAGCGCCAAAGCAATGCTGGTTGTAATTGTCAGGATAGAGAATATAAAGTTTGGCATGAATCTTCTTGGAGGGATGAGCGCGAAGTTCCAACTTACCGTCAATCAAGTCCTGAACCATCTGGAGCATACCGTCCTCAACCTTCTTGGTATAGTGTGACTGCTCAATGTCCTCTTTCAGTAATCTCAGGCATTCCTCCTTCACTTCCTCTTCCGCACCAAAGAAGAGTTCACCCTTTTGGTGGGCGCGGGCAATATACTTGTCAACATCGATGCCAATCAAGATGCGCACTTTGTTGATACCGTCAAGAAATGGGCGTAAGGAAAAATAGCCTGATGCTCGAAGAAAGCCCACAATGGCATCAAGGTTCTTCACTTGAGGGTTATTGCTTAGAATGCCCTCAAACTCTTTCATCAATGTGTTCCCATCCCTGTTAGTGAAGAAATGAGAAGTATTCGGTTGGGCGAGAGCAGAATGAGCTTGCTCATTATGCCGAGCCTGAGAATGCTCGGGCAAAGCCCAAGAAATAGGTATGTCTGCCATATCTACGCTATAGTTTCAGGAGCGAAAGGACTATCTATTCGAATGAAAATGGGTTCTTAACATAGAACCTTAGGACACGAAAGAAGCGTGAACCGCCCCTATCGATGTCCCAAGGTCCTAGGAAAACCCATTGTATAGATAAGTCCAGCCCACGCTATCACGTAGGCGCTGGTACTCATTCGCTATACAATGTCTTATGAATTTCCTAGGTTCAGGGACATCACCGAATATAGCACTAACGCTATAATTATTCCTCAAAAATCATACCGCCACCCTACACTCAGGGGACTCAGCCTTAGCTTATACCGTTTACGGCACGTCGGCGATACTTGTTGCAAAAGTACGAAAATTATTCGAAATAAAAACGCTTTTGCACAAAATTAACTTTGTCGAGGCTGCTGGTGCTCGGCATAACTGGAGCAAGCTCCATTCTGCTCTCGCTGTTGCACTTGTTGCAGTGTTGCAGTTCCCAAATAGATTCTATGAAAGTCAAAAATTAACTTTATATTTATATATAAATATAGAAGTATTTTTAGGGTATGGAAATACCCTTTAGAGAACTGCAACACTGCAACAAGTGCAACGTCAACTGAATCAGAAAAAATTATCGCAGAAAAATGAAAAATTTCTTTGCGAAGTATTCGTGAACCGCAATGCTTGTTTCGTACATTTGCAATGTGATTCGAAAGTAGCCCGCCCGCGCCCCGCAAACAGGCCATTTGCAAAGCAAAAGCAGCAGACTTAGAGACACAAAGTGGACCCATTAAACATTAAACATTAAAGATTAAACATTAAAGATTAAACATTAAACATTAAACTGTGTTATGATATTTTCGGCAAAGATACAAATAATTACTATCTCTCTCGTCTGTCGTTATTACCCCACTTCTTGTCGTAGCGTCCTTCAGTATCGACTTTGCCGCCAAACATATTGAGTCGGTAGCGCACGTGGAGCATGGCGTAGGAGTTGATACTGTTGTAGCGGGTGTCGCTGCGGCCGCTGGCATTGACCCAACGTTCGTAGTTGGACTGCCGGCCTAAGAGGTCGTAGAAGTTTAGGGCTACGACGAGGGTCTTCGATTTGAGGAAGGTCTTCGATACCTGTCCGTTCCAGATCAGCTCGTTGGTATTCGAAGAAGGGTCGTTGTAGCCTCGGCGGCTGTTCTCGTGGAGGTTCGTGGAGATTTCGAAACCATTGGGCAGGCGCACCATCATCTGTCCGCCATAGTTGAATCGCCAGGTGTCGAGGTTAGCCGTGGGCTGCAGCTCGTTGCGTGAGTGCTGGTAGTTTATGTTGCCGTCGAGCGTTAGCTCCAGCCAGTCGTTACGGAAACTGGCGTTCAGGCGCTGGTTCAGGTTGGTGGTCTTCGTGGTGTTTACAGCGGCATCGGCATTGCTCTGGGCTACGTAGCTCACGTAGTTGTTGTAGCGCAGACGGGTGTCGCTGCCTATGTTCCAGTGGGCGGCACTGTCGATGGCGGTGGTGAAGTTGAACCCTCCGTCGGCATTCCAATTGCCGTTGATGTTCTCAGGGCGCGATTCGCTGCCGCCTGTTTCAGGAAAATAAGTTACCTTGTTTGAAATGGCATTGCGGATGTGGCGGTAGTTCCCGTAGATCACAATGCTCCGTTTGTATTTCTGGATGTAGTTATTGTAATAGGCATTCAGCGAGTTGGTGAACTGCGGCTTCAGCCCTCTGTTACCCGTGGTGACATAAAGCGGGTTGGAGTCATCGCGTATTTCAAGCAGTTGTGTGATGTCTGGCTGGCGGGTGTCACCGCGGTAGGTGATGCGGATAGTCTGTTGGTCACTGAAGTTATAGTGGAAGTCGATGGTTGGCGTAAAGTTGATGACATGGCGCACGGTATCTACATAATGGCCATGATAGTCCTGAATGAAGTCCGACTGTTGGGGCTGTATCAGTATGCCTACGTTGTAGTCGTACTCTTTTTGCCAGTGGCGTAGGGTGAGACGTATGTTGTGGGTGTAGTTCTTGTACTCAGAATAGCGGCTCAGGGAGTCGTTAAGATAGGTGTCGAGCGTGGAATAGACCGTAGCCAGCCAACTGTCCCATTCGCTATACTCTGGTACAATGCCACTGAAGATGTTCTGAGGCAGACGGCTGAAGTCATAGGTCTTACGGTCGCTCTTATTCTGATTATAGCGCAGCTCATAGTTTGCCTGCAGGTGAGCACCCTTCCAGAGCGGTTCGCTGTAGAGTGCACTGAGCACGTAGCCCTGGTTGTCGGAGGGTGTCGTGTTGTAGCGGGCGGTGTAGTAGGAAGACCCTGAGCGATGCAGGTTCACTTCGCTGTTCGACACGTTGCGGTTGGCGTTGTCGCCCATGGATCCCTCAACGCGCAGCGTGATGTTACGGCCATGCGGATTCAGACGGCGATACAATTGCAGCATTGCCCATGCATTCTTGTTCTCGCCATAAGAGAGGCTGGAGCCGCTGCTGCTGTTGACAAGGTATGGACTCAATGATGCTAATGAACCCAATGGGTCGGTAGCGTAGAGATAGGGATCGTGGTCGAAGGTGGCATTGGCTGAAGTTGAAATGCCGTCGCTGGTGCCAGTGTTCCCGTTGGCACGCAACAGCAGGTTGGTCAGTGTGTCAGGCTTCCATTCCACGCGAATATTGCCGTTCCAGGTATTGGTGCGTGAGAGACTCTTGGAAAAACTATTGGAAAAGGTACGGGATGTCTCGCTGTAAAAGTTCTCGCTGGCATTCTCATTCTCGTTATCGCCATCGCGGTGGTTCCAGCGTACTGAGGCATCTATCTTCAGCTTCTCGCCATCATCGTAGTTCAGATTGGTACCTAGCATCTTACGGGCGTTCAGACCTCGGCGGTTCCACCATCCCGCATTTTCCTCCTTGTTATTGAAATTGCCCATCAGTACAAAGCGGGTCTTATCCGTGAAGCTGCTTCCCATGCCGCGTGAGGCATAGCGGTGCTCTGTGCCACCGGCAATGTCAAGATTGGTCATATAGCCTCGGTTCATGCCCCGCTTGATGGTGAAGTCGAGTACAGTTTCTTTGTTGCCGTCCTCAATGCCTGTGATACGTGCCTGGTCGCTCTGTTGGTCGTAGAACTTTACGCTTTGGATGATGCTTACGGGCAGGTTCTTCAATGCTGTCTCAACATCACCCAGCATGAACTCTTTTCCGTCAACTAATATCTTTTCAATCTTTTTTCCGTTGACAGTGATGTTGCCGTCCTCGTCGACCTCGGCACCAGACATTCGCTTGATGAGCTCCTCAATGGGTGAACCCTCGGGCGTACGATAGGCATCGGGGTTGTAGACCAGCGTGTCTTTCTTTACGATGACCTGTGCGGCTCGTCCCGTCACCACGGCCTCTTTGAGAATGACAGCATCTGGTGATAACAGCAGCGTTCCCAGCTCCATGCTCTGGTTGCGTCGCAGTGTCACCTCTCGCTGAATAGGTTGGTAGCCTATCGATGATATTTTTAAACGGTAAATGCCGTTTGCAGGAACCTCTATTGAGAAATTACCTCGGATATCGGTCACAGTGCCGCCCACGAATGTTGAGTCACGTTGTCGGAACAATTGAACGGTAGCCTGCATCATGGGCTCTTTCAGACCAGCATCTTGTACGTTTCCGCTGATGTTCTGTTCGCGGTCTTCTGATGACTGTGAAAAGGCACTGAGGGCTGTCAAGCCCCAAAGTGTCAGGAATGTGATGATATATCTCATCGCTTAGGTTTTTATGATGTGTTCTTTACAAAAACGAGGATGAGCCTGTTTCTTTTGACACATCCTTGTTTAAAGTTCGCTCGACATGGGCATACGATAAAGGACGATGCGGTCATCTCGCTTATCCACTGCTGCCTCAACGCGGGGGTGATCGCAATGCATTGCGCTTATTTCGTTAGATTTCCTAATATGTCGCGGGTCAGTTCTTTGGTGATGGTTCGCGTGGCGGCACTGGTGGTATTCTTCACCACGCGCTCCTTGGCTGATTTGCTACTCTTGGTCTTCTTACCAGATACCTTGTCGCTGACCCAAGTGCCTAATAGGGTGGCAAGGGTTGAGGTGATAGCAGTGAGAACGGCCTTCCATACCTTACTCATAATACCTGGCTTCTTTTTCTTCTCCCGCTCTGCTTGCTCTTCCTGACTTTCTTGCACTTCCAGTTCATTCTGTGCCGCTTCCCTCATCAATATCTCGTAGGCACTTTCACGGTCCACCGGATTATCGTACTTTCCGTAGATGCGACTTTGCTTGATGATATCGAGTCGCTCTCCTTCTGTGATGGCACCAATCTGCGATAGTGGGAATAGTATCTTGGCGCGCTCTACCATGTTGGGAGCACCTTTCTCGTCGAGGAATGAAACTAGGGCTTCGCCTGTCTCCAGATTCATGATAGCTTCGTCAGTCTTGAAGTCGGGGTTAGGACGGAAGGTGTCGGCAGCAGTCTTCACGGCTTTCTGATCTTTTGGTGTGTAGGCACGAAGGGCATGTTGCACACGATTACCCAACTGACCGAGGATGCTCTCTGGGATATCCGTAGGATTCTGAGTGATAAAATAGATGCCTACGCCCTTAGAACGAATGAGGCGAATCACCTGTTCAATCTTGTCGAGGAGGGCTTTCGAGCTTCCGTCGAACAACATATGCGCCTCGTCGAAGAAGAATACGAGCTTCGGTAAAGGCAGGTCGCCCACCTCTGGAAGTGATGAGTACAACTCGGAAAGCAACCACAGCAGGAACGTACTGTATAGCTTGGGCTGCATCATCAGCTTATCGGCAGCCAGCACATTCATAATACCTTTTCCTCCCTCTGTCTGCATCAGGTCGAAGATGTCGAAAGATGGCTCGCCAAAGAACTTATCTGCACCCTGCGCCTCCAGTTGTAGCAGGGAACGCTGAATAGCACCAACGGATGCTGACGATACATTGCCATATTGTGAGGTGTACTCCTTAGCATGTTGTGATACGTAATCGAGCATGGAGCGCAAGTCCTTCAGGTCAAGAATCAGTAATCCACGTTCATCAGCTACTCGGAATACGATGTTCAGCACACCATCCTGTGTCTCGTTAAGTCCCAACAGGCGCGATAGCAACTGTGGCCCCATCTGACTGACGGTGGCACGCATGGAGTGACCCTGTTCGCCGTAGACATCAAAGAAACGTACCGGACAGGGTTGGAACTCAGGATTCTCGATGCCGAATTCGGGTAGTCGCTTCTCAATGAAACCACTCATCTTTCCTGCTTGCGAGATGCCACTGAGGTCGCCTTTCATATCTGCCATAAAACAGGGAATGCCTGCCTGACAGAAAGTTTCTGCCATCACTTGCAGTGTCACAGTCTTACCCGTACCTGTGGCTCCTGCTATCAGTCCGTGGCGATTAGCCATCTTACCAATGATACTTAATGCTCCGTTTGGACAATGGGCAACGTATAGCCCTCGTTCTTTGTCGTACATATCTTTAATGCTTAATTCTTAATGCTTAATGCTTAATGCATAATACACCCTATAACTTTTTAACCCTTTAACTTTTCAACTTTTAAGAGGTGCTGTTGCTTCTCGCAGCCATTCTTTTTCTTCTGTTTCGAGGTAGGGTGACAGACGGTTATAGACCATTTGGTGATAATCATCAAGCCACTGACGCTCCTCTGGTGTTAGCATCTCAATGATGATAGGAGTCTTGTCAATAGGGCAGAGCGTGAGCGACTCGAGCTGGAGGAATTTTCCGAATTCGGTCTCCATATATGGTACGATGAGCAAGGTGTTTTCCGTACGAACACCAAATTTGCCCGCCAGGTAGATGCCTGGCTCATCGGTGATAGTCATACCAGCCACAAGCGGGGCGGGTTTCCATTCCATGCGGAACTGATGAGGTCCTTCGTGAACATTCAGATAGGTACCTACACCATGACCCGTACCGTGCAGATAGTTCAGTCCCTCGCGCCACATATCCTTGCGCGCTAAGATATCTATCTGGGTACCACTGCTACCACTGGGAAACTTACACAGTTCTATCTGGATATGTCCCTTGAGTACCAGCGTGTAGATTTTCTTCTGTTCATCTGTTACAGGTCCAAGAGCAATCGTTCGGGTGATGTCAGTAGTGCCATCCAGATACTGTGCACCACTATCCAGCAACAGCAGTCCTTCGGGCTTCAAGGGGATGTCGGTCTTGGGTGTCGCCTCATAATGTACAATAGCACCGTGAGCCTGATAACCAGCTATCGTGTCGAATGAGATATCACGGTATAGGGGCTGCTCGGCTCTGAGTGAAGTCAACTTCTCGTCGATACTGATTTCCGTCTGTCCACCAGCCTCTACAGCAGGCTTCAGCCACTTCAGGAATTTTACTAACGCGATACCGTCTTTGATCATCGCTTTGTGGAATCCCGCAATCTCCGTTTCGTTCTTCACGGTCTTCATGCGTTTTACAGGCGATTCGGCCTCGATAATCTCCCTGCTCACTTTCTTATAAAGACTATAGTTCACCTCATCGGGGTCAAGCAGGATGTTATACTCAAAATAGTCCTTGAGTCCCTTCCCTACGTTCTCGTAATCATCTACCGTGATGTTCTCTGCTTTCAGATAAGCCAACACCTCTGGTGTCAGTTTTCGCTGGTCAACATAGAGTGTCGTCGTAGTCGATGAGATCAACAGGTAACTTACGAACACAGGATTGCAGTGAACGTCGGTGCCTCGCAGGTTCAGCGTCCATGCAATATCATCGAGGGCAGACATCAGCATTCCGTCTGCGTGTTGCTGGCGCAATGCCCTGCGGATACGACTGAGTTTGTCGTGGGTTGCTTCGCCTGCATATTCCAAAGGAAAGATCTCTACGGGGTTTAAAGGGATATCAGGACGGTCTTTCCAAATTTGAGCTAATGGATCCAAATTGGTGCGAAGGGTGATACCTCCCTGGTGGCGCAAATCGCCCATCAACTCCTTCACAGAGTTTGTGGAGTTCACCATGCCGTCAACGCCCACCTCGGCACCAGCCTCACATTCTTTCCCAATCCATTCTGCAATTGTTGGTGTACCTTCTATCTTCAACTTCATCAACTGAAACTCCGTATCTCTCAGTTGCCCTTCCGCAGCGATGAAATAACGGGAGTCTGTCCATAGGGCAGCACTGGTCAAGGTGATGACAGCAGTTCCTGCCGAGCCATTGAATCCACTGATAAACTCACGCCCTTTCCAATGATCAGGAATATACTCTCCCTGATGCGGATCTGTGCTGGGGAAAATGAATGCTGCCAGGTGTTCGCGACGCATCACCTCGCGCAGAGCTTCTAATCGTTGGGCTATTGTCATTGTTTTTATTGCGTTATTACGATATATCGTTATTACGTTATCACGTTAAAATTATCCCCCAATAACAACCTTCATCCCATGTGCCTCTAACTGCTTTTTGCAGCGTTGCAGGGTCTCTTCAGAGGGGGCTGCCATTGGATAGCCTTTCGGGTTGAAAGTGCTTCCCATTCTGCGATGTTTGTCCTTGCCCACATCGTGATAAGGGAGAAGGTTCACCGTAAATGGTTTACGGTTATTGGTTATTGTTGAGAGGAATCTCGCTGTGGCTTCGATATTCTCCTCATCAGCATTGATGCCTTCGATAAGGGGGATGCGAATCGAGAAAGAGGGTTTTTCGCACTCAGCTAAGTGTCGGATGTTTTGCAGTATCAGTCTATTGCCCACACCCGTATAGAGTCTGTGCTTCTCGCTGTCCATGAGTTTCAGGTCAACGAGGAACAGCTCGCACTCTTCTGCGATGGCATCCACAACCTCATGGGAGGCATAGAGCGAGGTGTCTACGGTGCGATGAAAGTTGCGGCGGCCTAACTCCTTCAGAATCTCCAGAGCATAGTCGGCATGCATCAGTGGTTCTCCACCACAGAGTGTTACGCCGCCACCACTATCTTCCATGATGTCACGCTCTTTTTCAATCTCTGCCATTAGCGCCTCCATCGTGTATGCCCGTCCGCATATCTCACGAGCCATCGTGGGACAGTCGTCTACCGTAAAGCCTTTCTCCAAGCATGTACCACAATGAATACATTTCGATTGCTTGAACAACTCCTGTGGCTCTGACGACCAACTCTCGGGGTTATGGCACCAGACACAACGCAACGGACATCCCTTCAAAAATATGGTTGTCCGTATGCCAGGACCATCGTTGATGGCATACCGCTTAATATCAAAGATAAGACTATAGGTCATCGTTTTCCGTTCGTGCTATGATTTCGTTCTGCAACTGTTCGGTCATATCATTGAAGTAGTCGCTGTAGCCAGCCACGCGAACCAGCAGGTCGCGATATTCCTCAGGATGCTTCTGGGCATCATAAAGGGTGGCTGTGTCCACGATGTTGAACTGGATATGATGGCCGCCAAGCTTGAAATAGGTACGAATCAGCGAGGCCAACTTTTTCTGGTCTTCCTCGCGCTTCAACAGTTGGGGCACGAAACGCACGTTCAACAGCGTTCCGCCACTCTTCGTCTGGTCGAGCTTTCCTAACGATTTGATCACTGCCGTAGGTCCGTGACTATCGGATCCGTGAGCTGGTGATGTGCCGTCGCTGATGGCGAAATGGGCAAAACGCCCGTTTGGCGTAGCACCGCATACGCTACCGAAGTAGTTATGGCAGGTCGTAGACAGCATATTCAACTGCGTCTTTCCACCGCGTGTGTTGGGGCGACCTTCAATCGCTTTCACCAAGTCATCATACACCCTTACGGCAATCGTATCGGCATACGCATCGTCGTTACCGAAGAAGGGGGTGTGATTCCTAATGTAATAACGCATCTTTTGGAGTTCTGGAGTTCTGGAGTTCTGGAGTTCCGACGAATGATCTGCGTCAGAACTATTGTCTGCACTCCTGTACTCCTGCAACTCCTGCACTCCCCAGTTCTTGGCACATGCCTTCAGAATCTCGTCCATCGTGTAGCGCTTATCCTCGAAGACGTGCTTCTTGAGCGTTGTGAAGCAGTCAGTGATGGTGCCCAGACCCGTACATTGAATATAGGTGGTGTTATAGCGTGCACCTCCGCTGTAGTAATCCTTTCCTTTCTCTATGCAGTCGTCTATGTAAAGACTGAGGAATGTTGCTGGGGCATAGAGCGAGAACATACGCTCGATGTAGTTGTTCACGCTAAGCTTCAGGTTCACGAAATACACCATCTGCTTGTGCCACGCCTCGTAGAGTTCCTCGAAGGTCTTAAACGAACGTGGGTCGCCCGTCTCCAATCCCAGTTTCTTGCCTGTCTGCGGGTCGATACCATTATTCAGCGTAATCTCCAGTATCTTCGGGGTGTTCAGATAGCCAGTCAACAGATAGGCCTCTTTTCCGAACGCACCTACCTCGATACATCCGGAACAGCCTCCTTCGCGGGCATCTTCCAAACTCTTTCCTTCACGCACCAATTCTTGGATATAGGTGTCAGGATTGAAGATGCTGGGGTAACCGTGTCCCTGACGAATCACCTTGATACCTTCCAACAGGAACTCATCGGGGGTGTTCTTGGCGATATGGATGCTGAGGCCAGGCTGCAACTCGTGCAACTCTTCCTGAATCTCCAGTATCATATACGAGAGGTCGTTGGTGGCACTCTCTCCGTTGCGGTCTACGCCACCTATATTAATATTCGTGAAGTCATTATAGGTGCCACTCTCCAATGCCGTGACTCCCACCTTTGGAGGTGCTGGCTGATTGTTGAACTTAATCCACAGGCACGACAGCAGTTCCTTAGCATCTTCGCGTGTCAGCGTACCCTCTTGCAGTCCTTTTTCGTAGAAAGGCCACAGGTGCTGGTCTATATGTCCCGGGTTCATGGAGTCCCAACCATTGAGTTCCGTCACCGTACCCAGATGTACGAACCAATACATCTGAATGGCTTCCCACAAATCACGAGGTGCGTGAGCTGGCACCCAGCGACAGACGTCGGCAATCTTTTCTAATTCCTTCTTTCGTTGCGGGTTTTGCTCTTTCTCTGCCATTTGCTCTGCCAATTCCGCATGACGCTCTGCAAAGAGAATAGCCGCATCACATGAGATGGCCATTGCCTCCAGTTCCTGCTGCTTATCGGTAGCTTCTGGGTCGTAGATATAATCCAGTTCGCTGATGCGCTTCTCTATGCGCGCTTTCACGTCCAGCAAACCCTCATGATACATCTTTCCGTCCATTGCCGTATGACCGGCAGCACGCTGTTCCATGAACTCCGTGAAGACACCAGCATGATAGGCCTCTTCCCACTCTTTTGATACATGATTGAAGATGCGCTCGCGCTGCGTCTTTCCCTGCCAATAGGGAATCACCTCGCGTTCGTAAGTATCTATATCCTCCTGACTGATGGTGTAGCGTTGCAACTCTCGCTCATTCAGCGTGTGCAGGTCTTCCACCGAATGACAGGTCAGTTCGGGAAACGTGGGCACCGCTTTGGGCAGCGGTCCTCGCTCGCCTACTATCAGTTCGTCGTCACCGATATAAAGTGTCTTCTTCTTGCATATCTCGTAGAAATTACGGGCTCTCAAGATGGCGATGGGCATTGTGCCATAATTCTCTTTATAGAAAGCCGTTTCTATGAGGGCACGCTCAATGCTCAGTGTCGTTGGCGTGTCGAAGTTCTGCTGGCGCAAGCGCTTGATGCGCTCGTTCATGCCGCCATTGTTTTCTGGATATTTAATGTTGTAGTTCATATGCTTCTTTTTGCTTGATATACTTCTTCTATGCTCATGGGCTTCTTGATGGTGCCTAACAGGCGGGCGCCCTTTTCTGTCATCGCATAATTCAACTCGTTGCGCAGGCCGGTGAAGTCGCGCCAGGGTTTTAATTTGTTGTAGCAGATGAAGTCGCGGAACTGTCCCTCTGCCTCCCATTTGTCCATCAGCTCGGGGATGAAATAGATGCCGGGCTCAACGGTAAACACAAATCCAGGCTCCAGCGGACGGGCCAGTCGCAGCGACTTGAAACCGAACTGCGTGCTTTTCACCTGTTCCTCGGCATAGCCCACATACTGTTCACCCAGGTTCTCCATGTTATGTACATCGAGGCCTACCATGTGTCCTAGTCCGCAGGGGAAGAACAGGGCGTAGGCTCCACATTCTGCTGCTTCTGCCGGGTCGCCCTTCATCAGTCCCAGTTCCTTCATGCCGCGTGCTATCTCTGTGGCTGCGGCGATATGGGCTTCACGGAAGGGCACACCCAGTTGCAGCTTGTCTACTGCGGCATAGAAACTGCGCAGATGGATATTGTAGACCTCTGCCTGACGATCCGTAAACTTCTCGCCGACAGGCATCGATGACGACAGGTCGCCAGCATAGTGCATCTTGGTCTCAGCACCGGCATCGAGCAGGAAGATGTCGCCCTCTTTCAGTTCATGAATAAACCCGTGGTTATGTAGCACCTGGCCTTGTACAGTAGCGATGGTGGGGAAGGCGAGGGCATTTCCGTGCCGACAAGCCACCTCCTCTACCGCTGCTGCCACCTCACTCTCATGGATGCCAGGGCGCACAGTACGATAGGCAGCCAAGTGCATCTCCGTGCTCAGGTCTACCGACTCCTCGATGAGCCGTATCTCATCATTGTCCTTATAGTTGCGCTGACTGACAATTGCCTTGATAAACGGGATGCTGGCTTGCGCAGCCTGTGCCGTTGGTTCTATGCTAAGCAGTTCCCATAGCCACACCTGATGATCACCACGATAGGGTGGCAGGAAATGGATAGGCTGCTGTTTGGCAAGTGCCTTGTCGATATAGCTCTTCAGCTCCTTCATGGGCCTCACGTCGCTGATACCAGCTGGCTCGCATTTGTCTTTCAGCGATGGTTGCTTGCCTGTCCATACGATATCGTCGATGGTCAGTTCATTGCCAAAGACGATTTCTCTGTCTGCGTCAATATCGATGACGGCAGCCAGCGAAGGATAATCTAATCCGAAGAAATACAGGAATGTGGAGTCCTGACGGAACCGGTAGGTGTTGTCGGCATAGTTCATACCGACCTCATCATTGCCCAGGAAGAGCAGCAGTCCGCTACCCACGTCCTTCTTCAGACGGGCACGTCGTTTAATATATGTTTCTTTATTGATGACCATATTCGTTTATCTTTTTATGCTTACTTTAGTCGTAGTATTTTGTAATTTCCAGTTGGCAAAGATACTAAATATTTTATAATTAGCGATTAAGAAGATAAAATTTTTTCTCTTAATGTGATAAAAACCTCAAACCTCAAACCTCCATTCTCAAATCTTTTTCGTAATTTTGCGGCACAAACAAAAATCTTAAATAAATACTTTTTAGAATATGGCTTTTTTAACTGACGAGAAATTGGTGATTGTTGGTGCCGGTGGTATGATCGGTTCTAACATGGTTCAGAGTGTGCTGATGCTGGGTCTGACTCCTAACATCTGCTTGTATGATATCTATGAGCCCGGTGTTCATGGTGTTTACGATGAGATGTGCCACTGCGCCTTCCCCGGTGCAAACCTCTCTTACACCGTTGATGCTCAGGAGGCTTTCACAGGTGCCAAGTACATCATCTCTTCTGGTGGCGCTCCCCGTAAGGAGGGTATGACCCGTGAGGATCTGCTGAAGGGCAACTGCCAGATTGCAGCCGACTTCGGTGAGAACATCAAGAAGTACTGCCCTGACGTGAAGCACGTGGTGGTGATCTTCAACCCCGCTGACGTAACCGCTCTGACCGCTTTGATTCACTCTGGTTTGAAGCCTAACCAGCTCACCTCTCTGGCCGCTCTCGACTCTACCCGTCTGCAGCAGCAGTTGGCTCAGGAGTTCGGTGTTCGTCAGGACAAGGTTACTAACGCTTACACATACGGTGGTCACGGTGAGCAGATGGCTGTATTCGCCAGCAAGGCTCTCATCGATGGCAAGCCCCTTTCTGAGCTCCCTCTCTCAGCAGAGCGTTGGGCAGAGATCAAGCACATGACTACTCAGGGTGGTAGCAACATCATCAAGCTCCGTGGCCGTTCTTCATTCCAGAGCCCCGCTTATCAGGCTGTGAAGATGATCGAGGGTGCTATGGGTGGCGAGCCCTTCAAGTGGCCTGCTGGTTGCTATGTGAACTGCGACAAGTGCGGCTTCAAGAACGTGATGATGGCTATGCCTACCGTTATCGACAAGGACGGTGTTCACTTCACTCAGCCGGAGGGTACAGAGGAAGAGATGGCAGCACTCCAGGCTTCTTACGAGCACCTGCAGAAGATGCGCGATGAGATTATCTCGCTCGGCATTATCCCCGCTGTTGAGGACTGGGGCAAGGACAACGCAAACCTTTGATCCCTCTCGCACGTGCGCGCATAAAGAAAATTTGGGCTGAGTCTCGCATGAGATTCAGCCCTTTTGGTTATCTTTGCAGCTTCCAATCTCAAAAGACAACCAATTCATGGGCAAAGGTACACATTTTCTCGTACAGCCGATACTAAATCAGCTGCTAAATTACTTTAACAATAGTTTGAAAACTATTATCTGTCAGTTTTCAAACCCCTTTTATACCTGTCATGTTAAGATTCTTACCTTGCAGCGCGGTTGAATGCCCACGTGATGAGACCTGGAAATGTGTTGCAACAGAACTTCAGAATGGCGAGGCCTATCTCGCTGTAGAAGAAGCGGGCGGCATATTCCTCCCATTTCTTTTTGTCGAACACTTGTTTGTTCGTAAGGACAAAGGGCGTGCCGGAACTGATGGCTACGGCGGCGTTCTTAGCGGTGAGGAAGGCATAGTATATACCTTCAAAGGTCAGGCGGTTGGGGAAGCCTCCGGCATCGCCAATCAGGATGATACGCTTGCGCAGGGGATAGTCGATGCTTTGTGGGATAAAGGCTCCCAAGGGCTTCTCGTCGGGACACCCCATCTGACGTAGCACCTTTCGGAACATCTGGGGGGTGGTCATATAGTCACCGAAACCCTGCACATCGTAGCTCTCGTTGGGGAAACTGTAGTAGTAGCCCTGACGGTAGAAGCGCGACAGGTTGCCCACGATGGCATTGTCTTCCGACTTCGGTCCGTATTGCTCCATACACAGGATGCCGTGGCTTGAGTGTGGGTTCAGGTATTTGCGAACCCTGCTGTTGGCACCGTCGGCTCCCACCAGGTAGTCACATTCTATCTGTCTGCCGCTCTTCAGTGTGATGATGACCTTCTGGTCTCTCTCCTCGATGGCTGTCAGCGCATCGTTAACAAAGGTGCCGCCTTCCTTCTGGTATTTCTCCAGCAGTCTGGCATCAAAGTCTTTGCGCTTCACGATGCGTATCTCCTGCTCCATCATGAAGTCGAGAACTGGTCGGCCCTCAATACAGAGCTTCAGCCGGTGTACGCTGTTGTAGTCGTACCTGAAGTCGGGCAACAGTTGTGACAAGAGTCTATACGAACGGGGGGTGAGTCCTCCTCCGCATATCTTGTCACGGGGAAATGTTGCCCAGTCTATGAGCACACAGTCAATATTCTTTTTCCTGAGCAGCAGGCCGCACGTTGTTCCCGCCGGCCCCGCTCCTATAATCGCTACTCTTACTTGTTCCATTTCTCACTCTTCATTCTTCACTCTTCACTCTTCACTCTTCACTTAGAAAGATACCAGTCTTTCAGTACATAGAATGCCTTTTTCTTCTCGCCCTTGTCGCTGAAGAGTCCCTTCATGTTGTAGTAGTCCTGTATGCCGTTGAGCACACGACGGGGTGAACGGAAGTCCTTCAGGATCCAGGGCGTGGTGCCTGCCAGTCCGTCGATCTTGTCAATCATGGCGGTATTCTCCTTATAGAGGTTCTCTTGGAACTCCTCCGTCCATCGTTGGTTCTTGGCACCGTGGTAGCCGTACTTCGCACCGCCTCCGAACTCACTGATGATGACGGGCTTTTCGTACGGGATCTCCCATTTCATCTTCGGTGCGTCGTTCACGTCGCGATACCAACCAATGTACTGGTTGAAGCTCACCACATCCACGTACTTGTTCATGTTGTCCTGCAAACGGTTCACGTAGTTCGATTGTCCCGTCACCTCCATCGCCATGGATATCAGTCGGGTGTTATCCAGTGTGCGGGCATATTCTGCCAATCTGCCCAGGAACGAGTCGCGCTCGTTAGAGTGGGGTGTCTCGTTGGCTATCGACCAGATGATGACGTTGGCACGGTTCTGGTCACGCAGAATCATGTCGGTCAGTTGTCGCTTGGCGTTGTTAAAGGTGCCTTCGTTAGTCCATGAGATAGTCCAGTACACGGGAATCTCGCTCCATACCATGATGCCGCGTCGCTCAGCCTCGCGTACCATATATTCATTATGTGGATAGTGTGCCAGACGTACGAAGTTGCATCCTAACTCCTGTGCCATCGACAGTAGCGTCTTCGCATCGTTGATCGAGTTGCAGCGTCCACCGCCGTTCACCTTCTCCTCATGGATGCTGATGCCCTTCAGGAAGACAGGGTTACCGTTCAGCAGTATCTGCTTGCCGCGTGTCTCTATGGTGCGGAAACCCACCTGATCCTTCAGTGTCTCACCGTTCAGAGTCATCTCCACGTCGTAGAGTTTCGGGCTCTCCGGACTCCACAGCGTTAACTTTGAACTCTGAACGATGAACTCTGAACTCACCTTCCCCTCTGCGTCGGTGGTCAGCGTCTGCTTCAGTTTCAGTTCAGGGATGCTGACTTCTATCTGTTGTCCTGCCTCAGCCTTGTTCAGGTTGGCAGTCAGGGTGATGGTGCGCTTCTTGGCCTTTGCGTCGGCTTTCTCCAGGTTCCATTTGTAGTTTTCTATATAGTTACCCGCTACGCTGACCAGCATCACGTCGCGGGTGATACCGCCGTAGTTCCACCAGTCGAAGATCTGTGTAGGCACATTGTCCTTATGGCGTTTGTTGTCCACCTTCACGATGACCACGTTTTCGCCTTCCTTCAACTGATCCGTTACGTCGATATTAAAAGGTGTGAAGCCACCGATGTGATGCGCCACGTGTTTCGTGTTCACATAGACATGACAGTCGTAGTTCACAGCTCCGAAGTAGAGCAGCTTTTTACCGTCTTTCAACTTTGAACTTTCAACATTGAACTTTCTGTAGAACCACACCGTTCCCTCGTAGAAGAACAGCTTCTCGTCTTTCGTGTTCCAGTCGCTGGGAATCTGCATCTTTGGAGCCTTGTCGAAGTCGTATTCTATCAAGTCCTCCGGCCGTTGCGGCTTTGCATTCTGGAAGAATCCCCAACGGCTCACGTTCATTCTGTAGTCATAGTAACCCTCCTCTTGTACATCCACGATGTAGTTCCAGTCGCCGTTCAGCAGTGTGGTCTGGCGTGCATACACGTTGCCCAGCAGGGGCACTTCGTCTGCCTGTGCCGTAACCGTCAGGGCTACCAGAACGAGTAAAGTAGTCAGTATTCTCTTCATAGTTGTAATGGTTTTGCGTCGCAAAGATACAACAATTATGTCAGATTCCAAAATCTTTTGTAAAAAAAAGCCCCCACCGCCTGTTTGTGCGGTGAGGGCCATTTTGTTTGTTAACTTATAATTCTTACTTAATCACAACCTTTTTGCCATTGATGATGTACAGACCCTTCTGAGCCTTGTTCACCTTCTGACCGTTCAGGTTGAAGATAGTGCCGTTCAGCTGCTTGTTGGTCTTCACGGTGCTGATGCTTGTCAGAACTTCCTGATCCTGCTCAGCGTCGATGAAGTAGATGTGGCAACCGTTGGTGTTCTTAACCACGATGTCGTAAGCAACACCTGCGGGAACCTGCCATGTCTGCTCGGTGTAAGTTGTAGGAGCAGCAACAGCATTGCCAGCGGCATCCATCAACTCTGTCTCACCAGCGAACAGTTGTACGCCACGTGCCTCAGCGGGCTTGTGTGACTCAACACCCATCTTAATGGTGGTACCACCCTTCACAGCAGGAATTGTGAAGCAAGCTTTCTGCTTGCCACCCAGCCAGAGGTAAGCGGGACCATTGTATGTTCCAAGAGATGTCTCAGGATAGTTCACTGCGATAGCCAGTGAGCGAGCAGCGGTATAAGCAGCTTCGAACTGCAGGCCCTTCAGTTCCTCGATGGCAACACCGTTAGCGGTCAGCTCACCACCCTCGGCAATTGTTGCCCAGAAGCAGTTGTCCTTAGATGCCTCGGTGGGCTCCTGCGGATTACCCTCCTTGTTAGGATCTTTCTCGACATCGCTCCAGCCAGTGAAGATGCTTGCGGCAGCATCAGCCTTCAGGTTGGCCACGGTAGCCTCGCTCCACTTGGTGAAGTCCCATGTATGAGCAACCTCAACAGGAGCCTGATGCTTGTAAACACCCTTTACTTTAACAACTTTACCTGCTTCAGCGAAGATAGTCAAAAGGCTAACTTCTGGGATAATACCATCCTTAATCTCGTTTTCATTATCTTCTGCGAAGACATACTTGAACTCAGTAACGCCAGCAGGCAGATCACTGTTCTTGTTGTTTGTCCAGAATGCATATTTGAGACCTTCAGGAGTGGGCTCTGCGAACTTGAAGAGAATGTAATCGCAATTCGATACATCAACATTCTTCATCTTGAAGATAACGCAAACCTGATCTTTGGTTGTGTAGGTTGTTACACCTGTTTTTTCATCCTTTTCGAAGGTGGCCAGTGTCACAACACCTGCCTCCTGATCTTGCTGATCCTGAGGAATCTCTACGAGGTCGGGATCAACGGGCTGTGGCTGAGGCTCAACCTCTGCGGGGAATTTCATCAGGCGGAAACGGGTGAACGACATCCAGTTGTGTACAACAGAGGTAACGCCGCGTACACCAATAACGATAGAATCGGCATCAGCCAGCTCGAACTCTACAGAAGCGTCGTTCCAGCCACGTCCGAACAGGGCACCAGAAGCACCAATAGCATCCATCTTCACGCTGTCGTTACCGGCATAGAGCTTCAGTTCAACGTCGGCAGAAGCACGACCGGCAACGGTCAAGTAGTACTTACCAGCGGGTAGGGCAATCTTCTGCTCAAGAGCAACGTCCCAAGCGCTAGCACCCCAGTTGCCACCGTCGAAGTACTTGTAGGCAGAGCTTCCCTCGCCATCGGTGAGGGGCTCACCGTCAAGGATGTTCAGCGAACCGCCAGAACCTTCGCCCTTAACGATAACCCAAGGCTCAGCGATAGCCTCCTCGGCGTTCGGGTTCTTGATGGAATCGGTGCAGTTCTTAGCACCATCCACGCTTTCTAGCAGAGCATTTGACTCTACGAACAGACGGAATGCCTTGTCGATAGCCTCGGTCTTGGCAGTAGCGTCGGCAGCAGAAGTAGCGTCGGCAGTCAGAGTAGCCTCGGCAGCAGTTTTCTTGTCAGCAGAAGCGTAGGCATAAGAAGCAAAGTCGAACTCAGCCTTAGCAGTCTTAGCAGCAGTCAGAGCCTCGTAAGCGCCCTTAGCACCAGTGAAGTTGCTTGTGGCAGCATTCAGGGCAGAGATGGCAGCCTTGTAGAGGTCGGACGTAGGCTCAGCAATTTCCTTGTTGTCATCGATAGCCTGCTGCAGAGCAGTCTTCTCCTCACCGGTTACGGCAGCATAAGCCTCGTCGGCCAGAGCAGCCTGAGCGGCAGCAAGGGCATTCTCGTAAGCAGGTTTGAACTCGTCGGCAGGAATCTCGCTGGACAGATAGGTCAGACGGAAGTTGTCAAAGATAACCCACTGGCTGGTAGCAGTACCCTTGGCACCAATAGTCAGCTGACCATCTTCGAATACGGTTACCTCGATAGGTTCGATGGTATATAGTCCTGCAGTGAACGACTCTGAAGCCATACCCATATTGTTCTCTTCACCAGTCTTAGCGGGGAACTCAGCAGTCTTGTCGTTAGCATAGAATACGGGGAGAGCCTCAGTCTTCTCGTCATCCTGACGATAGAAGCCCTGAGCAGTCATCTGATATTTACCGGCAGGGGCGTTGGTCAGTGTCTGGCTCAGTGTAAATACTGCATGATAAGACTCAGCATTGTTGTTGATGTTGTTACCGCCAGAGAGGTTCTGGTTGCTAGCCTCCATCTTCCATGCGCTCTTGCGCAGGTCGTTACGACAGAAGTTGGCATCCTGAATCAGGAATGTAGCGTCAACGGGAGCTTCTGCGGTTGCAGTAGCCAGTTCGGCAATGCGAGCCTCGAGAGTCTTCAGCGTCCACTGTGCAGCAGCTGCAGTAGCGTCAGCAGCCAGTGTGACCTCGCCGTTATCCTGAGCTGTAAGGAAGTTCGTACCATCGCTAATGGTGTAAACGCCCTCAGCACCTTCTACGGGAGCAAAGATCCAACCCATAGCAGCACCATCGTTCCACTCACCGTTCAGGAAGTGGTTGTTGCCACCGTTAGATACCTGAGAATCCAGTGTGTACTTGCCGTCGGCCTGTGTGAGGGTGTAGTCCAGACCATCGGCATTCACCACAGCGTGAGTACCCCAGTTAGCACCAGCGGCCAGATATTTCTGTGCGCCTACATTATAAATATAGTACTTACCGTCAGCGAACAGAGGCTTGAAAGGAGCCTTGTAGCTTACAAGCTCGTTGCCCTGGTTGAATTCGTAAACCTCGCCATACTTTGTCATGGTTCCCTTTACGATAACCTCAGCACCAACCTCTACGTCCTCAAGGGCAGCGAAATCAGCACCATCGATGTTCTTACCCTTGTAGCACTCGAACTGCTGCCCCTCGGTTGTACCGTCGGCAGAAATCCAGTAGTTAATAGCACCACCCTGAATCTTGTCAACCTGAGAAACGATACCCTTCACGAATACGGTCTCGCTCAGAGCCTCACCAGCGTCAATCAGACCAACAGCCTCAGCTACTGTATAAGCAGTCTCTGCAGTGTTAGCAATGTGAACGGGCTGAGGAAGCGGAGCTGCGTTCTCATCAATAGCATAGGTTACCTTGATGGCAGCGATGCGGCGATTGCCAGTTGTACCACCAATGGTAAACTTAACAATATTGGTGTTCTCAGAAATAGTCCAAACGCCCTCTGCGTAAGTACCCTTATCAGCAAGAATATCGTTTGTTCCATCGCTAGAACCAAATGTAAATTCTACCTTAGAGATAGCTACCTTCTCACCAGAGATGGTGATAGTATTACCACCGTATACACGTACTGCTGTTCCGTTTGTATAATACTTAGGACCATTGTTGTTTGTGTTCTTGTCGAATACAGCATTGATTTTCTCATCAATAGCTATGGTGCCAATTTCTGTATTGTTCTCATAGTTCTGAACGGTTGCATCCCAAGTAACCTCTGTAGTCTCAGCAGGAGTCTCAGCAGGTGCAACCTTTACACCGACATTGGCCAGAAGAACTTCTTTCCAACCACTTGCATCCCACTTCAGGATGTAGTTGCCGTCAGCTTCGGGAGTGAACTCGATTTCAGAACGGGTTGAGCCAGTCACAGCATTTTTACTACCGTTGACATTTGGAGTGTTGCTGATGACGCTATCCATAAGAGCAGTTTCCTCACCTTCCTTGGTAATAGTGAATTTCAGTGTAGCACCACTATCCTTCCACATAGCAGAGTTGAAGTAAACGATATACTTCTTACCAGCCTCAAGAGCCAGCTTTTTCACATTACCGTACTGTACATAACCCTCACGGTAGTAGATAGCTTTAGTGAAGTCACCACCTTCAGCGAAGTTGAATATACGGGCACCACCAGTATAGGTAGTAGGATAAGCACGATCTTCAGAACCGAACTTCACATCATAACCGTAAGGAATACCACCCTCGTCGCAGATGCTGAAGAAATCGGGAATAAGCTCACCTTCAGCAAGAGGAGCCTCTGGTTCGGGAATGACTACAGGCTCTGGATCGGGAGCTTCTTCACCTTCCTTCAGCGTGCAGAAAGTCCAATAAATGGGGTCTGTGGCGGTAGGAGCAGGATTTGGACCTGCGAAATAGCCACCGCGAGCCTTGTTTTTCAGAGCAAAGCCCTTGTCTGCATCATACTCAATTTCCCAAACGGCACCGTTCTCTACGTCCTGACCATTCTGATTGTTCAGGCCCAAGATAAAGCAACCGTCAAAGCCGCCAGGAGCACCTGAGTTCAGATAACCAGGACTGCCCCAGATGTTGTAAGGCTCGCCGGCAGGAGTCTGCAGACGGAGCAGATAACCACCTTCTACGGCTTCAACCTTGAAATAGTAACCAGAGTTACCACTTCCTGTTACCGCAGTAGTAATCGCATCGTAACCAAGGTTCTGAGCACCTGAGCCGAAAACAGCCTTTGCCTCTGCCTCGTTAACGATGGCAAAAGCTTGACCCTCCAGCGCAGCTACGCTAGTGAACTTCTGGTCGACCTCATACGTCTTTGCGGCATTTGCAACACCTGCCACACATAGCAGCAACAGCGTTGCCCACAATTTAGTAATTAATCTCATGTTAATTGTTTTTAGTTAATAAATAATGTTAATAAAAAAAATAATTAGATTTTGACCGCAAAGGTACTACATATATTTATATGCCACTTTTCTATTTGTCTCATTTGTTTTACCTTTTTGTCTCACACACGCCTCGTTTCCACCACAGATTGCACGGATTATGCGGATTGCCATATTAGCCTACGACGTAACGTACGCTCGGCTTTGCCGCTCTTTCCATGACAAACAGCGTGCCATTCACGTGTCAAGGCAGGCGGTTCACCTTGCCAAGGCTGCGGCCTGGCGTTGCAAAATAGTCCATTTCACTCAGTAATACAGTCCATTTTACCGAGCAATGCAGTCTATATTACTGAGTAAAATAGTCTATATTGCAATTCAAATACAAGTCTTTGACCGCGAATTTATGCATAGATTGCATCAAGTAATCAGCCGTATGTGGCTTAATCCTTATTAGAATAATCTATGACATCTGTGGTCGTTTTCTTTAATTTCTCGACGCTTTCAACGGAATTGGAGTAGAGCCACAAAAAGGGTCTTCGACCGCTCGGCATCCCAAAGGGTGACGTTTGCTACTGGAAGGACGCAAGAAATCTCATGGACATTATATGTATTATCTTTAACATGAATTGCCATTAATTACCCATGAATGCCCCATGATTTAATAATAATGTTGTTATTTGGGGGTGAAAGAATAAAAATTGGTTCGAAAAATACGTTATTTCAAAAATTATTCTTAATTTTGCAACCAAGTTGCGAAATCTGAAACAAAGCTAACTATAATTCATTTATTAACAATTTTAAAACAACTTAATTGCTTTACTGAGAAGTAGACGAAAAAAAACAGGTGCCACTACTGGCTTTACCACTGAGACTGGGAAGCAAAAAAAGGTCCGCAGAGGGGCACAGAAGACTAAAAAAACTAAAACTATATGCGCTGACGGACCAGCAGGCGCATGAATCCAATTACTAACAACAAGCAAATGAAACAATTTACAAAATCATTATTCATTGTGCTATCAGTCCTGTTCTCGTTCAGCTACGCATTTGCGGAGACTGGTTCGGAAACTGAGCAGAATGCCACAGGAGGCGGAAGCTCAAACGCACAGGTCAATGGGCAGAGCTTTTACATTGGCGGTACCTATATTGCAGGCAAGGGAGCCACCCAAAAAGGAGATATGACCAGTAAAGGATTTAAACTGCGCACAGGTACTGATGGAAACCGTGCCGTCATTTCAGTAAACACAGGCTACACTATCACAAGTGTGGTAATTAACGGAATTGCAAACTATAATGCGAAGGAAGAAGGTGCTGCAATTGTCGTGACCAAAGTTGAAGTTGATGGCGTAGAAACCACATTCGAGGGCGGTGAATTCCCCGGTAAAGCTGCTGATACTTCAGGAAAGCTGACGATATCTGGTATCAAAGCCCAGCAATCCATCGCTATTTATTTTGACAATAGCAATTCAGACGGTAATCAGATTAATGCTGCATGGATTGTTAACTGGGAGCGTCCAGATGCTACTCAGCCCACCATCACTGTAAGCCCCAAAACAATCAATCTGATTCCTGAAGCAACGACAAAACTGGCAGTCAAGGTAGATCCCAACACCTTCACAACAGCATGGGTGAGCGACAACGAGGCTGTTGCCACCGTGGCTGAAGACGGCACTGTGACTGCTGTTGCCGTTGGCAAAGCCAACATCATCAACCGTTGGGATACCAATGCCGATGTTGCTGACACAGCTGTTGTCACCGTTGCAGACTTCGACGCAACGAAATACAACATTGTAAAGCAGTTTGATTTCACGACAATGGGCGACATCACACTGACCATTGAGGAGACTGCTGCAGGTAACATCTGGAACGAAGCAAACAGCAAGCCTAACCCTGTATATTTCTGCACAAACGATGGACTTGGAGACATCGCCGTGCAAGCTGTAGTCAAAGACGGCAAAGGCTGGTCTATTACCAGTGCTGGTCTGTTGCTTGCAGGTGGTGCAGGCCGCTGCGCAGCCATTGGTCATCTGAAGGCTGGTCAAGTTGTAGAGATTATCTATACTGGTTCTGACTTCTTCACAGGCAGCAAGGAAGACGCCAACCGCAAGGACGACGGTGCTGTGAAGACTGCCCTCAACAACGGTATTGGCCGTGCTATCTACAAGATGACGGAAGACGGACTTCTTGGCTTTGAGATCACAAAGGGCAAGGCTATTCAGAAAATCATTGTCTATGAAATAGCCGGACCCACTGTTAATACCGCAATTGTTAATGCCGGATTCAACCCCGAGGCTGATCCCCTCGGCTGGGATAAGGTCACTTCAGCGCAGTTCTATGATCTCGGCATGGGCCTCATCGGTACCTATCAGGTACGCGGTGAACACCCCGCAGCCACCGTTGACGAGACCCACCTCGCTACGGAGTTCGCTGCTGGTTTGGAGTGCCGCTGGAGCACCAACTATGCAGCTTTCACGCAGACTACTGCTGAACTGCCCGCCGGCTCTTACAAACTGACCTTCGACGTGGAGAACACCAATGCCACCACCACAAAGGCCAACTATGAGAACCGCTTCAACGTCACCGTGGGCGAAACAACCTACGCTGACGAGAGCACTGAGTGGATGAACGGCAAGAGTGCCTGGACTACCCACACCATCGCCTTCACACTCACTGAGGCCAGCCCCATCACCATCAGCTTGGGCTACGGAACCGGCTCTAACAACTTTGGAGTTGGCAACACGCCTGCCCTCTTCGTCAGCCACCTGACGCTGGAAGCTATCAATTCGATCGAAATAGCATTGATCGATCTCCAAGCTGCCATCGAGGCTGCTCAGGCCAAGGCCGCTACATACACCGTTGGCACGGAATTCTTCACCTATGCCGAGAGCGAAATCAAACCGCTGAACGATGCTATTGCAACAGCCCAGGCTGCCTACACTGCTGCCGAGTCTGCCGAAGCCGTGAAGAGCGCCACGGAGACCCTGAACGCATTTGTTGCTACATTTGCTCCCGTTATGAACAAGCCCGCTGCCGACAAGGCTTACTCCTTCCAGCTCCGTCTCGATGGTGAGATTCCTCTCTATATGGCTCTTGCCGAAGGTGGCATCACCATTGCAGAAGAGGCTACTCCTCTGAAGTTCGTTGCTGTTGAGGGTGCCGAGGGTCAGTACAACCTCACTAATGAGGATGGCACGCTCTTCGTCGGTCTGGCTGGCGGTAACGCCTGGACCATGTCAACCCTGGCTGAGAAGAAGGCTGCATGGACATTCACAGCTCTGCCCGACGGTGCTTATCACATCAACAACCTCGTAACCGCAGGCCGCTTCGTTGGTACTAACGCTGCTGAGAAGGCTGCAGGTTCAGTCTGCTACGCTGACAAGCAGACAAGCAACGGTAATGTTGACTGGCTGATTGCTGAATACGTAGCTCCCGTAGCTCCTACTACAGACTACACCAGCTATATCGTTAATGCAGACCTGACTGGTGAGGGTGGCTTCGATGCTACTGGCACTAAGGGTATCGACGGATCTGGTATCGTGAAGGCAGCCAACAATGCCCAGTTCGATTTCAAGCAGACTATCGCTAACCTGCCCGCAGGTAAGTATAAGGTAACTGCACAGGCTGCTTACCGCTATGGTGGTGATGAGCAGGCTGAGTATAACGCTATGCAGACAGAGAACACCATCACCAAATTCGTTCAGCTCTATGCTACAGTTGGAACAACGACCGTTGACACATTGGTTCAGAACCGCTACGACGGTGCTTCAGAGACAAACCTCTTCAATGGCGAGGGTGGAGTATCCGTTGTTAACGAGAAGTACGTTCCCAACTCATCTGATGCTGTGAAGGCTTGGTTCGCAGCTGGTAAGTATGTCAATGAGGTTGTATTCAACCTGCCTGCTGATGGTGCTGTTACTATCGGTATCAACAGAACCGGCACTCCAGAGTCTGACTACACCGTGATTGGTCCTTGGACACTGACTCGCCTGGGCGACGCTGAGGTGGAGCCCGAGCCACAGCCAGAGCCTGAACCTTTCTTTGCTGATGGCAAATACTACATCTATAATAATGGCACAAAGAATTATCTGGCAGCCGGAGCTGACTGGGGTACCCACGCAGTGGTGAACGCCACTGGTCTGGACTACACCCTCACACAGGCCGACGGCAAGTACACAATGGATTCCCAGGTCTCTAACGGTGGTAACAATCACTTCCTGAACGGAGAGTGGAACGATGGTGCAGCTATGGGTTGGACATTCGCTGCCGTAGAAGGCAAGGAGGGTGTCTATACCATTAGCAACGGTGAGAAGTTCCTGACCGCTGCTGAAAACGGCTTGGTTACTCTTGCAGATGATGCTACTGCTGAGGCTGCTCAGTGGACGCTGAAGACCCTCGAGGCTCGCATTGCCGAACTGGCTACTGCAACCGCAGAAGCTCCAGTTAACGCTACATTCCTGATTCAGGATGCCAACTTCGGTCGTAACGACCTGCGTAAGAGCGCATGGACTATTGAAGCCTCTAACCAGAATCTTTCTGGTGGTAACAACACCAACAACAACGCAGAGTCATACCATTCTGTATTTACACTGAGTCAGGTGCTGACCAATGTGCCTAAGGGTGTTTATACTCTGACTGCTC
>Ga0310694_10000174_pt1 | contig 95687 bp, 92 predicted proteins | sample 174DNAGHGhighgp2_FD_203884 | JGI IMG/M metagenome (GOLD analysis project Ga0310694, IMG submission 203884) | Sheep rumen microbial communities from Palmerston North, Manawatu-Wanganui, New Zealand - 1742 DNA GHGhigh gp2 (v2) (version 2) | ecosystem: Host-associated > Mammals > Digestive system...
CGCCGAGAAGCTGGTCGTCGACGGCTGGACGAAGAAGAAGGCCGACGAGGAGATCAAGAAGTGCCTCGAGCCCTTCATGAACGTCGGCGCGCCGAGCGTCAGGTGGACGCAGAAGGCCGTGAAGCCGAAGGCCATCGACGGGGAGTTCTGATGACCGCGACGCTGACATTCATGCTGATGCTGCTCGCGCACCTCGTGGCGGACTACACGCTGCAAGGATGGCTCGCGGACGGCAAGCAGAAGAAGTGGTGGCAGAAGTGCTTCGGGGGCGGGGTGCCCCCGAAGTACTCGCACGACTACGTGACGGCGCTCGTCTGCCATGCGCTCTACTGGTCGCTGGCGGTGTGCGCCCCGCTGTGGTGGTCGCCGCTGCTCGGGCCGGCCGTCATCGCGAATACGGTGATCCACGCCTGGGTCGACGACCTGAAGGCGAACAAGATGAAGATCAACCTGACGCAGGACCAGCTGCTGCACTTGTTGCAGATAGTTGCGACCTTCGTCGCGCTATGGAGTATGAAGTAATGCCGAACGAATACGAACTGATGCCGAAGTACGACGCCCGCAAGTCCTTCTACGGGAAGGCGCGGGTGCGCGTGGACGACGACGGGAACAGGTTCCTGATCAGCTACGGGACGCCCGTCATGTGGTGGGACGCGAAGACGAAGAACCTGCACAGGCTGATCGCGGGCTGGACGGACCCGAACGGCAAGTACGTCACGTGGTCGAGCACCACGGGGCGCCATGTCACCGAGTTCTCCCGCCAGATGGCGGGCTGCGCCGCAGTCACGAAGAAGGAGTGGGACAAGATGGAGGTCGAGGAGCTTCCGCACCCGCTGTGACAATCCATGTCTCCCGGGGCCGGGTGGCCCCGGGGACCAAACACAAAGAGAAACCAAAGGAAAGAAGATGAACAAGAAAGCAAATGCCGCCGAGGCGGCGAACGTGAACGACAGCGAAGAGGTCGTGGACGCCAAGTCCACGCAGGTCGCGACGGTGGAATCGACCGCCGTCTCGACGGAGGTGCGGGTGCAGGGGGTCCAGCTGGACTTCCCGTTCATCCGCATCGGCCAGGGCATGAGCCAGTGGCGCACCGCGGAGACGAAGAACGGCAAGCCCGAGGAGGGCGCCTTCTACGTCGGCCGCTCGAAGGACCAGAACGTGAAGATCGCCGAGTCCGGCAAGGACGGCGGCATCTACGGCATCATCCTCGACAAGGTCGACGGGTTCAAGGAGGACCGCCCGTACTCGCCCGGCAACAACGTGGCGCCCCGCCGCTGGATCGTCGGGCAGCAGGACGCGGACGGCAAGCCCATGTCCGAGGAGGCGTGCCTCACGGCGGCCGCGGCGGAGGGCTTCTCCCTTGCGCTCAAGCCGACGGGCGAGGTGTGGCCCGATTCGGGACGCCCGAAGATGCGGGCGAACCTGGGGCGGTTCTGCTACCTCCTCATGCTGGTGCCCGTCCCCGAGACCCTCGAGAGCGACGACCTGCGCGTCTACCCGATCGGCGACCGCCTGTACACGACGGCGCGGATGGAGTTCGACAAGCAGTACTTCAAGTCGCTCGACCAGACGCTCGGGAACATCAAGTCCCGCGCCGACTTCGCGTTCATGCAGGAGCAGAAGAAGCTGCTGCGCGAGGGGAAGACCGACGCCGAGGGGTACAAGAAGGCGCTCGCCGGCCACCGCTGGTCGGTGAACGGCCTCGTGTGCCACATCTACTCCTGCGAGGCCACGAACAAGGCCGGCATCGCGTACACGACGCACGCCTTCGAGCGCGCGATGCGCGACGGGAAGCCCTGGGAGTTCACGGACGAGGAGAAGGCGGACTTCACCGCGTTCCTCATGTCGGCCAAGGCCGGAGCGGCCTCGATGGACGACGTGGAGGGCGACGGGGAGTTCTGATCCCCTCGACGGCCTCCGCCCGGACCCTCTCTATCCGAAAGGATAGAGGGGGTTTTATTTTTTCTTTTTGCGCTTGACGCCGACGGCGGAGATATGATACAATACGCGCCCATGAGGAAAGAAAAGATAGACGGAAAGACGGTCGTCGTCCACGAGCGGGGCGACGGCATACGGCGGAGGTTCCGGGAGAGCCTCGCCGACATCAGGTGGACGTACCCGAGGAAGGGCCTCGTCCACCATCCGAGGGAGTGGTTCCTCTCGCAGAGGCCGATGGCGCGCCCGGTGTTCGGGGTGTACGCGATGGCCTCCTTCGCCGAGGACATGCTGTGGCGGGCGAAGAACGCGAAGAAGGGTTCGAGGCCGACGGTCGAGGACGCGATGAGGTACTTCGCCGAGACGAGGCGGGCCTTGCAGAACACGCTCTCGACGTACCGCATCGACAGGAGGCTGACGACGGCGCAGGCAAGGTCGCTGCGTCGCGTCGTCGGGCGCCTCGTCGAGGGCGCGAGGGAGCTCGTCGGAAAAATGAAGAAAGTCTCCGAGGCCCACTTGACACCGGCCCCGGTGATATGATACAATATGCGGCGTTTTGCAAACACAAGGAGACAACTATGTCTGAAAAGAAAGCGCGTCACTTCCACGCGGGTAAACTTCGGAAGGAGATAGACGGCGTCGAGTACGTCGAGGTTGCCGAGAGCAAGGGCAAGGTGTTCGTGGCGGACACCGGCATGGTCCTTCGCAACGGAAAGTTGACGAAGGGGCACGACAATGGGCACGGCTATCGGATTCGCAAGGCTGGCGGCATGCGTTGGCGTTTCGCGAAGAAGGAGGACGCCAATGTTTGACGACTCAACATGCGTGTCCTGGGATTTTGAATCTTTCTATGCGTCCGATTATTCGCTCGCGAAGATGCCGACGTGGCAGTACTGCGCGGACGAGCGGTTCGACCCGTACCTTCTCGCGATCTGCGGACGGCAGATATTCGACGATGGGATCGTGGACGCGGAGAACGGCAAGACCGCGACGGTGTTTGACAAGAACGGCTCGATGTTCCGTCTGCTCGAGGACGGGCGGCAGCTGTTTGTCGGCCGCCCCGAGAACTTCAAGTTCTACGAGAACATGAAGGGACGCATCATCGCGATGCACAACGCAAGCTACGATGAAGTGGCGACGTTGGCCTGCATAAAGCGCGGTCTGATACCGGCCGTCATAAAGGACGAGTGCAAGTTCGTTTGTACCGCCGACCTCTCCGCGTTCCTCATGGCCCCGCGCAATCTCAAGGGCGCGATGAAGGAGCTGTTCGGCAAGGAGATCTCGAAGGAGGTCCGCGCCGCGATGCTGAACCGCCACGACTACGACTTGACCCGTGAGGAGTACCACGCGCTCGTCGAATACGGTGGAAGCGATGCGGTCGAGTGTCTGGACATCTGGGGAACCTATGCTCACGAGTGGCCGTACCTCGAGCGCCGCGTCTCCGAGCTGAACCGCGAGTCGACGATACGCGGCATCCGCCTCGACCTCGAGTACGTGAAGGCGTCGAAGAAGGAGCTGGAGCGATACCTCGCCGAGCTGACCGCCGACATCCCGTGGGCCCCGGAGAAGCCCGTGGGTTCGCTCGCGGCCCTTCGCCAGGCCGTGATCGCGCTTGGCATCGACCCGCCCGAGTCGTTCCGCAAGGACGACCCGCGCTTCCTGCGGTGGCTCGAGACGCACGACAACCTCCCGTTCATAAAGGCGAGGCAGAAGGCGGCGTCCGTCACCGTGAACCTCGCGCGCGTCAAGTCGATGCTCGACACGGTCGACCCCGACGGGCGCTCGCATCCGGCGTTCATGTACGGCGGCGCGCATACGCTTCGCTTCTCCGGCAGGGCCGAGAGCGGCGGGAACGTGAATCTGCTCAACTTGCCGCGCAAGCCCGTCATGCAGGGCGACGAGCACATCTTCGGCGGGAAGGGCGTCGACATCCGCGGCATGTACATCCCCGATCCCGGATGCAAGTTCGCGGTCTTCGACTACGCACAGATCGAGTCGAGGTTCGCCCTGTGGCTCGTGGACGACACGCACATGATGGAGGCCATGAAGACCGAGGGGAACCTGTACGTTGCGAACGCCGTGCGCATGGGCTGGTGCAAGTCGGGCGACAAGATCAAGAAGACGAACCCCGACCTGTACCGCCTCGCGAAGTGCTGCGTGCTCGGCCTCGGCTACGGCATGGGGGCGGCGAAGTTCGTCGACTCGTGCAAGGCGCAGGGCCTCGACCTTCCGTCCATGCCGATCGAGAAGTGGCCGGAGATCGACCGCCGCCTCACCTTCATCATCCGCAACGTCGCCCGCATCAAGGGAGACCCGTTCGCCGAGTGCAACAGGGCGCGCGTCGGACAGCTGCTCGAGTCGCTCCGCATCGTCACCGACTGGCGCAACGCGAACTCGAAGATCGTCGCGAAGTGGAGGGAGTACGAGGAGGTGTTCAAGCAGCGCATCGCCGCGGGCAAGGACACGGTCGCCATCCGTCTCCCGGGCGGGCGCATCAAGCGGTACTTCCATCCGCACCTCTGCAAGGAGGAGACGATCGAGATCGACGAGAACGGCAAGGAACATCCGTCCTTCCGCATCGCGATCAAGGCGACGGTCGTGCGCGGCAATCCCCCGGTGTTCCTGAACGGCGGAGCGATCATGGAGAACATCATCCAGAGCGCGTGCCGCGACATACTCATGAACGCCATCGTCGAGATCGCGGACACGCACCCGACGTGGAAGTACGTCTTCAACGTGTACGACGAGTGCATCTTCCAGATACCCGAGTCCGACATAGACGAGGCGCAGGTTGAGATACCCCGCATCATGACGCACGGCGACAGGATCAAGGACTGGACTGAGGGCCTTATGCTCGAGGTGGAAGGAGATATATGCGACCGCTACCACAAGTAGGCGAGAACCTCCCCATGGTCATCAAGCCCGACCATCTTCGCAACGACCCGCCGGGATGCTTCGCCCGCCGCATCCTCCCGACCGTGGAGCAGGCCGCCGTCCTGCCGGCCGTGCCCGTCTTCGTGGTCGTGAACAACGGGGAAAAGGTGGTCAGCATCCCGGTCCACGAGGCCAAGTTCGACAGCGCCAACGGCGGCGCGCTGTTCATCGTCGCGGAGGTGGAGCCATGACACATGCCGAGTGCAAGTGGTTCAACATCGACTCGTGCGAACGCGAGTTCGGCCCCGGGAACCCATGCAAGCGTGTCGACCCGAAGGGCCCGGCGTGCGGGCATTTCAAGAAGGCCACCGGTTTCGAGTGCATGGCGGTCCGGCCGCGTGACTGCGAGCTGTTGGTGGAGGGCAAGCGATGAAGTTCTTCTGTCTCCCCAACCTCGCCACGGACCACGTGTCCGTGAGCGAGGAGCCGTGGAAGGAGTTCCCGGTCGACGCCGCCGTGCTCGCCCTGCCAAAGGACGAGTATAAGAAGCGCTGGCTATCGCCGGACACGAAGCACTGCCTCGTGTCCCTGTGCGAGGGCCAGAACCCGGCGTACACCGTCTCGCAGGGCAACCAGTGCGCGATGATACACGGGTTCCTCGCCGACTACGACGGCGTGTTCACCCCGGACGTGATCGACGCCGCGAGGAAGAAACCGCCGTCCCGGTTCCTCCCGAGGTGGTGGAGCGTCTCGCAGTCCGGGGGCCTGCACCTCGTCTGGACGTTCGACCGCCCGATCGCGGTCGCCGGGAACGCCCACGCCTCCGAGCTCCTGCACGTCATCGCCGCGAAGATAAAGGCCGTCCGGTGGGGAGTCGGGTACGACCCCGACTCCGAGAAGCCGACGCAGGTCATGGACGTCGGCCGCGAGTGGCACGAGTTCAGCGCGACGGGCCGGATCCCCACCGAGGAGATCATCGTGTGGGACGCGGACCTCTTCAAGACCAAGGCGAAGAAGATGGTGGACGAGGTGGTCGACATCCCGTTCGACGTCGTCGCCGCCGAGATACGAAAGCGCGAGTGGCCGCACCCGGTCCCCGACCGGATCGAGATCGGCACACGCTGCGTCCGCTTCTGGGACGCGAGCGCCGACAACCACAGCGGCGCGCAGTTCACGAAGGACGGCATCCGCGTCTACACGCCGCACGACGGAGGCTGGGTCAGCTGGAAGCGCCTCCTCGGCGCCGAGTTCTGCGAGCAGTACACGGCGAAGTCGATGGCCCCGTTCTTCGAGGACACCTGGTACTGCCACACGAAGGACGAGTTCTGGCGCTTCTTCAGGAACGACACGCCCGTCCACTTCGAGAAGCGGACCGAGAAGGTGCTCCGGCGCGACCTCATCGCCGAGGCGAAGCTCGCGTCGAAGCCGGGGAAGGGCGAGGACATGTCGGAGCTCGACCGGGCCCTCTACACGATAACGAGGCGGAACGTGGTGGACGTGGTCGCCCCGGTCATCTACCGTCCTGCCGGGAAGATACGGGTGAGCGGGGTCGGGTCCGTTCTCAACACGTCGCTCATCACGGTCGTCAAGCCCGCGCCCCGGCTCGCGTTCGTCACGCCCGAGGACATGGAGAAGGTCGAGTGCCCCGAGCGCTTCAAGAAGGACCCGTCGCTCTGCGAGTGGGACAACCCGTTCGCCGTCTCCGGGTTCCCGCACATCCACCACTACATGACCGCGATGTTCATGCGCGGGCAGGAGCGGTACGACCAGTGGGCGGCCGAGGGCTTCCCGCTCCACCGTCCGAGCGACGGCCAGCCGTTCGAGCACCTCAAGGACCCGCAGCTCGTCCACCTCGTCTCGTGGCTCTCGCACTTCTACTGGAACGCGGCCAAGATGTCCGAGGTCCCCTCCCCCGGCACGGTGCTCATCCTTGCCGGGCCGACCGGGATAGGCAAGTCGTTCTTCGCGACGGAACTGCTGGGCCGTCTCATGGGCGGCTGGGACTACGCCGACAAGATGTACCTCGAAGGGTCGAGGTTCAACTCCGAGACGGTGAAGAAGCCGGTCCACGTCATCGACGACAAGTTGGGAAGCAAGACGCACCGCGACCGCCTGAAGTTCACCGAGGCGCTCAAGGTCGTCGCGGCGAACGGGCGCGTCCGGTGCGAGGCGAAATTCGGCTCGGCGGTCGAGGGCCTCCCCTGGCCCGGCCGCGTCGTCATCCTCTCGAACGTGGACTCGCAGTCCCTGTCGGTCCTTCCCGACCTTGACATGTCGACGCGCGACAAGTTCACCATGCTGCGGCTCGGCGGGGCGAAGTACTCCTTCGGCACCACGGACGAGAACCAGGCGTGGCTCTCCGAGGAGCTCCCGGCGTTCGCGCGGTTCCTGCTCGGGTGGAAGATACCCGCCGAGATAAGGGACGAGCGCTTCGGCGTCAAGGCCGTCCAGCACTCCGACATGGCGCAGGCGTCCGCCGAGAACGGGCTCACGCAGATTCTCGTCGACGTGCTCGACGCGTGCATCGAGGAGACGACGGGGACGAAGGACGACGCGGACAGGTCGGACGCCGAGGGCTTCGTCGTCGAGGGCCCGGCCGTCAAGGTGTTCAAGTGGATCAAGTCCGTGGACGACGCGCTCGCCCGCGAGGTGATCGACTCCCGGACGCTGCACCAGAACCTGCTGACGCTCCACAAGAGCGGCGGCTACAACATCAGGTACGACGAGCGGCTGCACCGCTGGTCGATACCGTACGTGCTGAGGAGGCAGAAGTGACAACGAAATCAGACGGGCCGGAAACCGGTTCGGGCCCGATGTCGACTATGTCGAGGCGGTGCTGTTCCGTATGCGGCCGGGAAGCGGACGAGCTGCGTCCGGTTCGCGTCGAGATGCCCGGCGGGGGCGGCTACGTGTATGGATGCCACAGGTGTCCCGAAGTAATCGACATGCGGTCGCCCGGAGTGAGGGGGCAGAAATGACGAAGAAGGAAGTGGCGAAGCAGTGGCGCTCGCTTCTGTCGCGGGCGATACGCAGCCTGCCGGACATCGAGTACAGGTGCGCCGACGCGCACGAGGACTTCACGACGCAGGTCGAGCGCGACCACGAGGCCCCGGCCTTCCGCGGGGAGCTCGGGGCCCTCCACACCATAGAGCTCACCGCAGAGGAGGAGCCGTCATGAACGAGGCGCAGGAGTGGGCGGCGTACGTCGCCCGGGTGAACGCGGTCGAGGCGGCGAAGGCCGCGTCGAAAAAATCTTCCGAAAATCCGACTTCGGCACTTGACGCCGAGGTCGGGGATATGATACAATACGGGGCAAAGGCATGAAAGTGTTCATAGGCATAGATCCTGGAGCGAAAGGCAGCCTGGCCGTTTTGGCCGAGGCCGCCACGCCGCCCATGTACCACGTGGAGCTGGTCCCGTGGTCTGACGACCTTGTGCCGTACATCGAGGCCCTCAAGGCCAAGGAAGGGCCGGACTGGCAGGTGTCGTGCGCGCTCGAGCACGTCGGCGCGATGCCCGGCCAGGGCGTGACGAGCATGTTCAACTTCGGCAAGGTGTTCGGAGAGGTCATCGGGGTGTTGACGACGCTCAAGGTCCCCTTTGAACTCGTGCGCCCGCAGCGATGGCAAAAGGAGTTCGGGATTTCGGGCGACAAGTCCGAACACATCGCCGCGTGCAAACGGCTTTTCCCGTACGTTTCGCTGTTGCGGACGCCGCGATGCAAAAAAGATGACGACGGACATGCCGACGCTTTGCTGCTCGCGGAGTGGTCGAGGAGGCACCATGGATAACCCGAACGAGTCCATACTCCTCACGGAGCACGGCACCCCGATAGGCGAGGTCGTCGTGGCGGACAACGTGTCGCTCCCGCCCGCGCCGACCGAGGCGTCCGTCTCCGAGAACAGGGAGGCGCTCCTGAGGTCGACGGCGGCCGAGCTGACGGGCGATCCCGACGCCGACAAGGCCGTGGCCGAGCTCTACCCGTCGTACGCGGACGCCGAGAAGCGCAAGCTCGCCATGCTCTTCTACGTGACCCAGCGCCGCGCCATCAAGGACGTCGCCGGGGAGATCGGCGTCCCGGAGCGCACGGTCTCCATGTGGGCGTACACCTTCGGGTGGGACAGGCTCCTCAAGCAGGAGCTCGCCGCCCGGCAGGCGCAGAGCGTGATGGAGCTCGCGAAGGTGCGGGCCGAGAAGCGGACGCAGATCGTCGAGGAGCAGCTGCAACAGGCGCAGACGCTGCGGAACACGGCGATCGACAAGCTCAAGGAGGGCGAGACGAGCGTCAAGTCCGCGACCGAGGCATGGGCCGCCGCGGCCAAGGTCGAGCACACGCTCGTCGGCGTGTCGGAGGCGGGCACGGTCGCGAACCTCGACGGCGAGGACCCGGAGAAGAAAAAGACGGAGGGCAAGCAGCCCCTGGTCGCCGTGATAGTCGGCGGGGGCCTTCCGCCGATAAGGAGGCACGAATGAGCAACCGGGACCCCCAGCAGGCCGGGATAACGAAGTACTGGCGTGCCGGCTACGACGACCGGTGCGTCCTCCGGCAGGTCACGAGGCAGACGAAGGAGCGCGTCGACGTCCTCCTGGACGGGCTGTGGACCGTGATAAGCACGCGCCGCCGCACGAAGCTCGTGGGGTTCGGCGTGTTCGAGTGGAGGCCCTACCGCCGGCGCCTGCCGACGGGGGCGATGATAGAGACGTGGCGGCTCGCGTTCAAGCCGGGCCGCTATCTCGAGAAGTACAACGGAGGTGCGAAGTGAAGACAATAGTGGCATGGGCCATCGGAATCTGGACGCCGCTCCAGCTTGCGATGCTCGCGGTGAAGATGTGGGTGAGGACGGACTGGCACTGGGCCGTCGTCCTCATCCCGAGCGAAGCGCTGGGCGTGGCGATCGTCGTGGTCGTCCTGCTCTTCCTGTACGTGATATGGTCGCTGGGACGCGGCCGGGAAGGACTGAACGACTGATGGACATCGTGGACGAACTGATGACGCCGGGGTGCCCGCAGTGCGCGGTGAAGCACCTGTCGGCCGCCCTGTACCACAGGGCGAAGACCCTTGCGCCGGTGATGCTTGCGCCGGATGAGTACATGGTGTGCGTATGCACCGCCTACATAAACCTCGTCGAGGTGAGGGCGGGCTACCTGTCGCACCTGTGGTACGCCGTGGGCGCGCTCGTCCGCGCCGAGGAGCACATGGCGCTCGTCATCGGGGGATGCGTCGCCCGGGAGGCGCGGCTCGTCCTCGAGGAGAGAGGGTACGAGGCCGTCGTCGACGCGCTGAAGCTGATCGACGAAGGCATCGCGCCGAACCACGCCGACTGGGCGGCCGCGCACTTCGACGAGGCGATGCGCGAGCTCCCGGCGTTCGCGCACGAGATGCGGATGGACGACCTGATCGGGTCCATCGAGCGCATACGCGAGGAGTATTTCATAACGGATCAAGAGGTCGCCGTCGCCACCTCCACAGAAGGCGCGGGGGAAGGAGGTGAAGAGGCGATGGCGACGAAGAAGGCAGCGAAGGCCAAGGTCGACCCGAAGGCCGCGCAGGCGGCGTGCAAGGGCGGCAAGGCCAAGAAGGCCGCGTGCAAGGGCGGCAAGTGCAAGAAGTAATGCTTCTGCAAACGTGGCGTCCGGGCGGGGTTCCTACTCTGCCCGCCCGGACGTCTTCACCAGAGTAGGAAACCAAGGAGAGTGACAATGAGCAAGAAGAGCTGCAAGTGCAAGCTGATGGTGTTCGGGGAGCCATGCTACCTCGAGCACAAGCTCGACGACGTGGACAGGGCGACCGTGTCGAGGAAGTCCGCGATGTCGAAGCTGATCGTGTCGACGGTCAAGGGGCTGTCGACGAAGAAGGACAACATGTACGTGTACCGCGTCATGAAGACGACGGGCAAGTTCGACGGGAAGCCCCGGACGAGCTATGTCGCCCACGTCGCGATGGGCCTCAACGGCCCCGGCCGGCAGGAGGACTACCTCGCCGCGATGCGGAGGCTCGTCACGTGCAAGACCGTGAAGATGAGGATCTTCGACGCGTGGATCGACGCGGCGGACGACATCGTGGACGTCCTCGTCGACTGCACCGACGCCGCGGACATGCTGAAGAAGGAGCCCGCGAAATGAAGATGCAGGAGGTGATAGCGAAGCTGCGCGAGGAGGCACCGCTTCTCGACAAGTGCGCGAAGGACGTCGACGAGACGTTCCAGAAGGCGTGGGGCCTCTTCGACGACTTCCGCAGGGCGGAGTCCGAGGCGGGCCAGCGCCTCCTCGCGGACGCCGTGTGCTCCGCGCTCAACGAGTTCGCGGGCAAGTACCGCACGCTCCGGTGCTCGGTCGAGACCGTATGCCTGATGAACGCGGAGTACAGGGAGAAGCTCGGCCCGAGGAAGGCGACGCCGAAGGACGACCCGAGGCAGCAGGACCTCCCGGGGCTCGAGCCCTCGCCCGCCTCGCAGGCCGCCAGCGCCGGCGCCCGGATCGCCGGAGGGAGGCACGGATGACGGCGCAGGAAAAGCATCTATTGGACAACCCCGCCGGGGCGGAGGACGTCGTGAACCGTCCCAGCCACTACGCGCCCAACGGACGCGACTCCTTCATGCACATGAAGGACCAGATGGGGAAGGAGGCGTTCGACGGGTTCCTCCAGGGGAACGTGATCAAGTACGTCCAGCGCTACCAGTTCAAGGGCAAGCCGGTCGAGGACCTGGAGAAGGCGATGTTCTACCTCTTCCACCTGTACCTCGACAACGGCGGCGCGCAGGAGCGGATCGTGAAGACCGCGAACCACGCCTGGGAGCACTTCAAGCCGGAGGAGAAGTGATGGTCGACATCGAAGCGATCAAGGAACGGCTGCGCGCCCTGTACGGGCTCGCGTGGTTCACCGACGAGCAGTTCGACAAGCTCGCCAGGTATCTCGTGTTCGCCGGGGTCGCCATGCCCCTCCTCGAGAACTACAGCGGGTACATGATGTGCTACCTGAACGCACCGGCGTCGGCGGGCCACCACCTCGCCGTGAGGGGCGGGCTCGCCATCCACTCGATGAACGTGACCGACCGGCTCCTCCAGCTGACGGGCGACCTCAAGATCGCCTGGTCGGACTCGGGGTCGCCCTACGTCATCGGCATGTGCCACGACCTGTGCAAGATGCAGGCGTACGACTTCAAGGCCGACGGCAGGGAGATCATGAAGCTGCGCCCGATGTTCCCGGGGCACGGCACGCTCTCGGCGATGCTCGCCCCCGACTTCCTCGGGCACCCGGTCTCGTACGTCGAGCGGGTGTGCATCGTGTACCACATGGGCGCGTGGCGCGTAGGCGAGGAGTACGACGTCCGCCATCTCGACGCCGCCGTCTCCGAGTTCCCGCTCGAGGTCATCGCGACGCACACGGCGGACATGCTGGCGTCGCAGCACGACGAGGTGGGGAAGTGAGCCCCGACGAGGTCATGCTCAAGAACGCGCGCAGCGGCAAGGACATCACGCCCGTCTGGGACGCGATGACGAGGCCGCTCACGCCGGAGGAGCAGGCGGCGTTCGGCCGCCAGCCCTCCATGTTCCGCCTGCCCGACCCGTGCCCGTTCGTGAAGCTCGGGCCGGGGCGGCGCGGGCGCGGAGTCGAGATAACGATAGGGATAAAGGGCACGTTCTGATGAACACCTACACGATAGAGTACGAAGAGTGCGGACGGGACTGCCTCGTCCCGCGCTTCGGAACGGTTTCATACGCCGCGAAGGACGCGCACGACGCCGTGCGCCAGTTCAGCGAAGAGTTCCCCGGAGCGGACATACGCGAGCTGCGGAGGGACCACGTGCATGGAACATGAAGCGAGACGGAGGACGATGTACCATGCCATGCAAGGATGGGGAAGAACCGATGCTGCCGGACGAGCTCGTGCCCAAGAGGCCGAGGGGTCGCCCGGTACGCGGGATGGAGAACGGCCTCGACCCGGTGCCGGGAGCGAGGAAGGACTCCGCGAAGTGCCGTGAGTGCCCGAAGTGGGACGGACGGCGGACGTGGTGCCCGATCCGGGCGGCATTGTGCAACGGCTGCTCCCCGGCGTGCAGGTATGGCACTGTCCTCATAAGGGCCAAGAGATTGGCAGACAGGAGAAACAGAAGTTCATGTCGATCCTCTACAAGGAATACGGAGTAATCTGATGGCCTGGAAGACGAAGATGCACACGCCGGAGTCGGCGAAGGGGATGTTCGACGGAAGGACGAAGGCGTCCCTCCGCGCCGAGCAGTCGAGGCTGCGGGCCAAGGAGACGAGGACCGCGGCGGAGCAGAAGCGGCTCAAGAGGGTGAACTTCGCGCTCCGGGCGAAGAACAGCTTCGGGAAGGCGAAGTAGATGTTCGTCAGACCGATCAAGAGGTTCGTCCTTCTCCTGGACGACCAGCCCGAGTACGTGGACGGCGGGGTCGTCGTCCGCAAGGACTTCGGGTGCGACCACATGGACTTCATCGTGGTCGCCGTCGGGGAGAGGGAGGACGCGGACTTCGGGACCGGCGACCGGGTGGTCGTCCGCGACCCGAACGTCGGGCGTCGGGTGATGCTCGACGGGACCGTGTACAGGCTTGTGCGCGTGTCCGACATCATAGCGATAATGGAGAGTTGTGAACAATGAATGAACAGCCTGTAGACATCGTCGACGAGACGAAGTGGCGGGTGACGCTCGACCTCCGGGAAGGCCCCGGGGGCGCGGTCGCCGTGTACCCGAAGAAGGACGAGGACCCCAAGGCGGACCTCCTCGCCAGGTCCATCGCTCAGAACGCGGGCGACAAGCTCACAGAGTTCGGCGTGAAGGACGACGAGAGCCTGAAGGAGCTGCTGACGCGCACCATAAAGGGCGTCGACATCTACCACCTGTACAAGGCCGGCAGGTTCGAGCACTACGACACGGTGGACGAGCTGATGGCGGCGCTGTACAAGGAGCCCAAGCCGGAGGAGGACCCGCGTGCGGTCGTCCCGCAGCCGGTCGATGACAACGTGAACCATCCCCTCCGCTACACGAAGGGCGAAGTGGAGTGCATCGTCGCCATCGACTCGGCCGTCGTCGGCAAGCCGCCCGACGAGGCGGTGTGCGTGGCCAACATATTCAGGTACCTGTGGAGGTACGAGGAGAAGGAGCCGGTGCGCTCGCTCGAGTCGGCCGAGTGGTACTTGAAGCGGCTGCTTGGGAAGGTGAGGGCTAGATTCGGGTCTCGTCCTTCTTGACCGGCTTGCCGATACGTCCGGCCTCGGACACCTTCGGACCCATCTCGGCGGCAGTCGTGATGGGTTTGTTTATCGCCCCGAACATCCCGTCGCGGGTGTGCGTCCCGCCCTCCAGCCGGTTCTCGGGCTTGGCGGCGTGAAGGCCGTCGGAGATGTTGCCGGCCACTCCGTCCCTCGTGTGCGTCCCGCCCTCCAGCCGGTTCTCGGGCTTCTCGGCGTGCAGTCCTTCCTCTATCGTCCCCCTCCTGGGCTCGCGCTTCTGCTGGCGGTTCCCGCCCGTGCCGCCCGAGTCGGAGATGCCGACCGTGGCGCCGATGTGTATCGTGAGGCCGTCGGTCCCGTCCTCCTTCTCCCCCGGGGCCCCTCCGGTCACGCCGCCCGGGCGGTCGACGCCGTCCTCGCGGTCGCGCCTCTCCTCCGGCGTCTCCCCCGGCCTGGCCTCGTCCGTCCCGGCCTCTTCGCCCTTCTCCGCCTTCTTGAAGTCCTGGACGTCCTTCGAGTGGTCGACCTCTGTGCCGTCGCCGTTCAGGTCCTCCGGCTCCGCCGGCGTCTCCTTCTTCTCCTCCGTGTCGCCGCCCTTCTCCGCGGCCTGGACCCGCGTGCCGGAGTTTTCCTCCGGTTCCGGGAGGCCGGACTCGCGGGGCGGGGCCTTCCCGGCGGGCGGGATCGCGGCGACGATGTCGCGGAGGCGCTTCACGCACCTCTGCTCCCACTCGTTCTGCGGGGCCCCCGACTCCATCACGGCGTCCAGGAACTCCACGGCCTCCTGGAGCTGCTCGTCGGTCGGGTCCTTCACCGAGGTGTCGAGCGTACAGATGCGCGCGAGGATCGTGCGCCTGAGCTGCACCTCGTCATCGGCGTACGCGGTGTCCGAGAAGAACCTGCGCTGCTTCTCGGTCGGCTCCGACACGGGGTCGAAGCCCATGTACTCCATGACGAGGCGGAAGCCCTCGTCGAAGGCCACGCACAGGGCGTCCTTCTTGTTGCGGAAGGTGGACGGGTTTATGACTATCCTCGCCATGTCAGTCGCACTCCATCGTACGCTTCATCGTGAACGTGCCCCACACCGCCGCCGTGTCGACGACCGTGCAGGTGCCGAGTATGCGCGTCGGGCTCACGTGGCCGTAGGCGTAGCACCCGCAGCCGAGCTGCCCGGCGACGTAGCCGCGTATGCACTTCGCGCTCGACCCGCTTCCAGCGAGGGTCACTATGAGCGTGTTGTCCTCGCCGCCCGCGAGCGCGTAGCTCGGCTCCGCCTCGACCGACAGGAACACCGACGGCTTCTTGAAGACGCCCGTCCTGTTGTTCCCGACCGCGTGCCAGCCCCCGCCATCGACGACGGCCGCGTACTTCACGTACTGGCCGTTCGCCGTCTTGTGGGACTTGTTCACCATGTCGAGGAACTCGACGGTCGGCTCGCCGCCGTCCCTGTCGTGCTTCACGACGACGCGCCCCTTTATCTTCTGCCTCCTGTACACGCGCTTCCCGAGGGACCGCGAGTTGTCCACGATGACCGGGACGTTCAGGCTCATCGTGAGGTTGTAGTGGGTCGTCCTCGCGAGGAGGGCGAGCGGGAGCAGGCAGAGCAGCATCAGCTTCTTCATTGGTTCCTCCATTTCCTTATGGCGTCGTTGCGCCGCCACCCCTTGAACTTTCCGGGCTGCGCCTTCGGCTTCTCGTCGGCGTCGCCGCCCTTGGCGTCCTGCTGTAGCCCGATCTCCGCGCTCTGGCTACGGAACGCCGCACGGTCGGCGTCGGTCGCCCGGCGCATCCTGCCGCCTTCGTCGATCTTTCCGTTCACCATGACCGGTATTCTGCGCAGCCCGTCGTTGATCTCCTTCACGTCGCGGGACGGGGTCGGACGGGCGAGCGCCGCCGCGCCGTGATGCACCTCGTCCATATCGAGCGTGCTCTTCGCGCCGTCCGCGACGAGCTCCGCGAGGTCCTTGACGACGCCGAGGGTCTCCCTGGCTCGCCCGGCGAAGCCCTGTGAAGGCTCGTCGCTGCTCGCCGTCGGCTTGCCGCTCGCCGCCGGCTGCGTGGCGGGCGGCGTCCATTTGGGCGAGGTGAGCGACGCCATCGTCTGCTCCCACGCGCCGCCGGCGTACTTCGCGCGGCCCTTCTCGATGAGCTCGTCGTACCGCTTCTGGTTTCCCCCAGCTGGACGGTTGGCCTCGGCGAACCGGTTGTACGCGTCGAGGAGCGCCGCGTCTCTTGCGTCGCTGTCGAGCGCACCGTTGAGGGCCTTCAGCGCCGACTCGTAGTGCGACGGATTCCCGAATTTCCGGAGCGCGAGGTACTGCCTTTCGGCGGTGGCCTGGACGAGCTCCTTCCGCTTCTGCGCGAACGCCTCCAAGTATTCGGCCCCGTGCTCGCCCTCTCCGCCAGTGTCGCCGCCCTTGCTCGCCGCCTGCATCGGCTGTTCCTCGGCGGGCTCCTCGGGCGGCCGCTCCTCGTCCCCCATGTCGTAGTACCCGCCCGCCTCCGGGTTCTCCCGGAAGAACCGGAGATCCTCCGGCGTGTAGTCCCTCCTCTCGCTGACGACCGTGAAGCCGAAGATGGTCTTCGGCACCTTGTCCGTCGCGAGGACGTTGCGGGACATCTTGAACCGTCCGGGGTCGCCTGCTCTGTCCGCCTGCTGCGTCCTGATCTGCGCCGCCGGAAGCCGTTCGATCTCGCGGTTGTATCGCTCGAACTCGCGGAACAGCCTTTCGTGCTGTTCCCGCCGGGCGGCATCGCGCCGGTCCTGCTCCGCCTTTATCTTCGCGGGGTCGAGCCCGAGCGCGGTGAGCGGGATGCGCGTTCTCACCTTCCCGGCGTCGGGGTCCTCCTCGCGGCCGAGCACGACGCGGGCGACATCCGTCATCACCTGCGGTACGCCCTTGTACCGCCCGTTGATGTCGAACTTGTCGGTGACGGTCCCGTCCTTCACGGTGAAGCCTCCAATGGTCTGCGTGAGGTTGAACTGCGCGGCGTTGTCCGCGCCATCGGCGCGGCCCGCCGTGCGCCCGTGCATGCCCTCGACGGACTTGCCGAGCTCGCGCAGCGCGGCCCTCGAGAAGTGCTTTTCGTCGCGCACCTCCGGCTGGTAGTACTTGCCACCCCCGCTCGTCACGTTGGCGATTGTGGCGCGTGCCCCGACGAGGGCTGGGTTCACGACCGCGTCCGCCACCTTCGACAGGACCGGCACGTCCATGTTCGCCGTCTCCGCCGCCTGGCGCTCCATCCATGCAAGGCCGTAGTCGAGCACCTCGCCTGTCTCTCCGATGCGCTTCTTGAGGGCTTCAAGCATGTCAGTAGTCCTTTCTCCTGACGGGCGGCTCGTACGTGCCGGCCATGCCCTGCTTCGTGAGGTCGCTCCAGAGCTCCCGGAGCTTCGGGTCGAGCTTGTGCCCGCGCTTCTCCACGCGTTCCTGGAGCGACTGCACGATCTTGCTGTGCTTGCGCCCGAGCCTGCGTGCGGCGCGGCAGAGCTTGCCGACCCGGTACGGGTCGAAGTCCCCGTCCACCTTGTCGGGCAGCGCCTCGAGGAGGTCGTTGTACAGGCTCCCGACAAGGCCCTGCACGGCGGAGTCGACGAGCCGCACCGCGTCGTTGTGCGAGTTGCCGTTGAGCCTCGCTGTGCGGTAGAGGCTGACGAGCACGGGGTCGCGGTCGAGCGCCGCGACGCGGAACTTGAAGTCGGTCCTCGGCGGCTTGACCGCGAACTTCAGCCCGCCGCGCTCGTCGAACGCCCACCGCTTCAGCTCCTTCTTCATCTTCTCCTTGACGGTGTAGTCGCTTTCGCCCATCTGCACCGGACCGAACGCGGAGAGGACGCCCACGTCGCCCCTGTCCACGAAGCCGGACAGCGTGAACGGCAGGAACGCCTTGACCATGTTGGCCGTCGCGGAGTCGGGCGAGAGGGAGAGCCAGCGCTCCGCGGCGCCCATGTCGTTCCAGGGCAGCTCGCGGTCCATCCACGAGAGGTTCCTCCCGAACACGCCCTCGAGGATCCGCTGCGTCGGCATGGAGAGCTTCGAGAAGAACTGCCCCGGCGCGTCCTGGAACCAGCGGAAGAACTCCCAGCCCTGCTTGCCGAAGTGCATGTAGTACCGGCGGCCGTTGTCGAACGAGCCGTGCGTCCTGTTGGCCCTGTCGTCGCCCGTGTACATCGGGATCATCGCGCCGAGCGCGGGGTGGTCCTTCTTCCACTGGGCGACGGTCGGGAACCGCTGCGACATGGCGCGGAGGAGCGGCGTCAGGTCGAACGCCGTCCAGCACGCCTTGTCCTCGTTCTGGAACGTCCACGGCTTGTCGTCGTCATCGTCGCGGCCCATGGCGCGGGACAGCCCGTAGATGGCGAGCTGGAACAGCATCGGGATGCCGATCATCACGCCGCCGAACATGCGCGCCCAGCGGCCCACGATGTACTTGCGCTCCTCCGCCGTCATCGTGTGCCCGCCGAGGAGCAGGTCCTCGACGGCCCCGCCGCCTCCGGCCTCCCACGCGCCGCGCGTCCACTCCCACGAGAACATGAGCATGTTCATGAGCCCGCGGTTCATCGGGTGCGCCCACGCGTACTTGAGCGGGTCGATGCCGCCGATCTCGGCGTTGATGTAGCCGCTGTAGCGCTTGAGGTCGCGGACGGGGTCGAACGCCTTGCCCTGCCGCTCCGCCTCCTGGCGGAGCTTCATGCAGATCTGCGCGGTCGTCGCGAGCTTCGTCGCGTTGAGGGCGTAGGTGAACGCCTTCTCGCCGGACTTGGTGAGGAGCGTCCTCATCACGGAGTCCATCCGCGCCGCGGCCTTCGCGCCGAACTTCCCGCGCACCATCTCCGTCAGCTGGCGGAGGTCGCGCTGCACGATGGCGCGCTGCGGCTCGAGCGGGTTGACGCGCGAGTCGGAGAGCTGGATGCCGAGGGCGGACGCCCAGCCGACGAGCTCCGACAGGAACGGGTCGTTGGAGTCCATCATCTTCACGACGTCCCGGAACCCGAGGAAGTCGTTGGTGATCCAGCCGTTCCCGCTGAACATCTTCTGGAGGGCGCTCGCGGCCTTCGCGTGCTTGCGGAGGAAGTCCGGCGCGAGGTTCGACCCCAGGGCCGCCACGGCGCCCACGGCCCCGATGGGCGACTCCCACTTCGTCGCGAGCGGGAAGAACATGGAGAACGAGACGGACAGCGACTTCGAGTACGCGAGCGCGCGGTGGATGACCGCCCGCTGCGCCGTCGACCCGAAGTTGCGCGACGACTGGAGGAGGTGCCTCGCGTAGCCGAGCGCGTAGCCCCCGGCCAGCACGTTCAGCTTGGAGTCCCTCGGGTCGCTCTGCGCCATGAACCCGGTGATGGACTTCGCGTCGATGTCCTCGCCGGCGATCTCGCCGAACGCGACGCCGCCGATCGTCTTCTTCGTGGAGAACTCGTCGTGCAGCGTCTTGTAGATCTCGTGCGCGTTGGCGATCCCGGACTTGCCCTCGTCGTACTCGAGGCCGTTGGACTGCGCCCACCAGCGCGCGACCTGGCCCCACACGGCGTCGGGGACGCCGCCCGCCTCGGCCGCGAGGAGGTTGGGGTCGGCGTAGCACGTCGGCCTGCCCTGCGCGTCCGGGGCCATCAGCATGTTGACGAGCGTCGAGCGGAACGCGAGCGCGTTCGTGATGCCCTCCATCGCCGCGTGGACGGCGTGGCCGAGCTGCGCGTTCGCCGGGAGGACGCCGGACGTGCGGAACACCATCTCGTCGGTGGCGCCGACGCCGCCGGCCAGCGCCAGGTCCTGCTCGGCCTTCTCCTCGTACATGTCGATCATCCGCGCGACGCTCGACATGCCGCCGACGCGCTCGGCGACGGGGTCGCCGTTCCCGGCCCACGCCGCCTCGACGAGGCGGTCGTACACGGCCTTCGTGACGTCGGCGCAGTCCGCGTCCGCGCGGAGGGCGAGACCGGTCTCCCGCGCGCGGGCCGAGCCCGGCGCGTAGTCCCCGCGCCCGATCCACGTGCGTATCTGGTCGGCGGTGGCGTTCTCCATCCCGAACACCTTGGCGACGAGCCGGGCCTGGTCGTCGCTCATCTCCGTCGCCGGCTTGATGTTCCGCGACCGCTCGTACGCGGCCATGACGTTCTTGAATACCGTCTCCTCCGCCGTCATCTTCTCGGCCGGGGACTTCTCCGTGCCGCGCGCCTTGCGGTTCGCGTTGTACATGAAGACGCCGGAGCCGCGCATGAACGGGAGCGGGGTGCGGAAGTTGTTGAAGAACGCGCCGTCGCCGTCGGTGAGCCACGGGTTCGTCCGCACGTACGCGGCGACCTCGCGGTACAGCCTCATGACCGGCTCGACGCGGCCCTGCCGCGTGAGCCACTCCTCGCGCCGCCCGGCGGCGAGGAGCTTCTCCCTCGCCGACGACGAGCGGAACGCGTCCTCGATCTCGTCGATGTCGAGGACGAGCGCGCCGGACTCGTACATCTTCCGCTTCGTCACCGGGTTATACTTCTCGTGCCCGACCGCGACGCCGGCCTTCTCGAGCTCGTTGAGCACGTAGTCGGTCGTCGCCTCGGAGCTGTCCTTCGTCGAGTCCATGCGCTTCGCGCGCTGGAGCGCGGAGACCGCCGCCCGCACGAAGCGCTCGCGGACCGGGTCCACCATCTCCGCCCACTGCGGGTTCAGCCCGGCCTCGTCGACGCCGCCGAGCTGGAGGTCGAGCCGCCACAGCGCGCGGTCGAAGTCGGAGAACTCGCGGCCGGAGTCGCGGCGGGCCTTCACGTTCTCGCGGGAGTAGTACTCCTCGTCCGCCACGTCGTCCACGGAGAACCTGACCTTGTCGACACCCGTCACGACCCTGCGCCCGCCCTGCGCGAACACCTTGTCCGCCTTCAGCACGAGGTCGCACAGCCGGGCCTCGTTCTCGGTGAGCGCGATCTTCCGGCCCGTCGCCGGGTCCTTCGCGTCCCTCTGCCCGTGGACGACGCCGGACGCGTCGTACCGCACGAAGCGGTAGTAGGTGCCCCCGTCCTTGCGGCGGACGACGCCTGCGTCCATGCTGAACTTGCCCTGCACCTCCTCGACGGCGGCGAGGTACTGCCCCGGCAGCACGTCGAGGCCCATCACGGCGGCGTTCCAGTTCTCCTCGAGGACAAGGCGGCGCATGTAGCCGGCGTGCCTGTTGTTCATGCCGCGCATGAACTCGCCCACGTCGACGTGGCCGAACGTCTTGCGGACGGTGGACTCGAGCCAGGCGTCCATGTTGTTCGCGACGAAGTACGGCTGGTCGTAGAAGTCCGCGGCCTCTGCCCCGTGCTCGAGGAGCTGCCGGGCCTCGACGCCGAGGAGCGCCGCCGTCTGGTCGGGCGTGTTCGGGGCCGGGACGTCCGCCGCGAGCTCCGCGTTCGCGTCGCCCGGCTCGAAGCCGAGCTGGCGGTAGAACTTCATGCCGGCGAGCACCGTGTAGATCGCGTCGATCGTGCGGTGCGCCGCGTACTGGAAGTCGTCGTTGCCGTTCCCCTCCGCGTCCACGTGGTTCCCGTAGAGCGCGCGGTTCGCGTCGAACGACGGGTTGAGGCTCGTGCCCGCGTTCGCGAGCCTGTACCTCTCGCGGTCGCCGTTCGGGAGGAGGTTGCCGCCGACGAGCCCGGCCTCGAGGTCGTGCAGCGTCGCGCCGAGCGTCTCCTCGCGGAACGCCGGGTCCTCGCAGAGACGCGTCGGGTCGAGCGACTCGAGCTGGCGGGACGCGGCGAGGAACTTGTCGAGCGCCGCCTCGAACGACGTCCCCGCGTAGCGCGCCTTGAGCGCCAGGAGGTCGCGGGACACCGCCTCGCCGATGGCGGCGGGCGTCTGCCCGCAGGCCGCCATGATGGCCCCGGCGAGCGTGGAGGACGTGGCGCGGAAGGGCTCCTGGGTCTCCCTCGTCCCGCCCCGGCGCAGGTTGATCGGGCCCTGCGCCCGGTCGCCGGACGGGGCCATGTTCATCTCGACGATGGCGCGGAAGGCGAGGTTCTCGAGCTCCTGGCCGGAGATGGACGCGGGGTCGATGCCCTGCTGCGCGGCGACCTGCCGCACGGCGTCCACCGCGGCGGCGCGCTCCATCCCGCGGAGGACCCGCTCGCGGTTCCGCCCGACGGCGGCGAGCACGTCGCGCGCCTCCGCGTCGAGGCCGTCGCGCCTGAACCTGTTGCGGACCGCCATGCCGACGGCGCGGGCGAGCGTGAGCTGCGGGGAGTACTGCCCGGACATGCGGTCCGGGATCACCGTGTCCAGCTCCTCCTCGATGCGCTCCTCGGGCGACATGTCCTCGACGTCGTACATGGACTCCCCGCCCTGCTGGGTGGCCTGCGTCGCGGGTGCCCATTTTGTGAGGAAGTCCCTGTACGTGCTGCGGAAGCGGGTGCCCCAATGGTTGCCGAGCTCCGCGTCGAAGTGACGCGCAAGGGCGGCGCCGGACGCGGCGAGTTGACGCTTGACGGCGTCCTTCACGCGCGCCTCGTCGAGGCCGTTCGCACGGAGCACATCGGCGTACCGGCGTGCATCGACCGTCAGCGCCTCGATGTCGGTCAGGAAGTCCGCCATGCGGTACAGTATTCCGTACGACCTGTCGTCATCGAGTTCCGAATCCATAAGCTCGTTCATCATGAGCCCCTCACGGGACAGGAGCATGATGACGTTCTTCTCGGCGTCCGTCCGGCTGTCGAACACTTCGCGCGGGATCTTGCCGAGGCTGTCCCCAGGCTGCCATCCCGTAGCGTCGAGCGCCGGCATGATGCTTTCGAGGTCCGCCATCGTTCCCTGGAGCGTCTCGCCGTTCAGACGGTCGAACGCGTAGTCTCCGGTGTTGGCGGCTTCACGCACCTGCCAGGCTCCGAGCATGTTCTTCGCCGCACGGAGGAATCTCGCCTCGAGCGCCTGCACCGGGGCCTTCTCCGCCGGCGGGAGGTCGAACAGCTCGCCCTGCACGTACCTGTCGCCGAACAGCGCGTTCAGGTCCTCGCCGCCCGTGATGCCGTCCTCCGCCGCGACGGCGGACACGTCGACCTCCCCGTCGTCCACGGCGAGCGCGCCCTCCATGGCGGCCAGGGCGTCCAGGTTCTCCTGGTCGGCCTCGGTCGCGCTCGTCATGGCATGGCCGGTAAGGACCATCGCGGCGAGCGGGTTCTCCTTCATCTCGCGCCCGTACATCGAGCTGACGACACCGGTTTTCGTGATCGCCTCCCACAGCGCCTTGACGGCATTGAGGAGCTTTTGGAAGATGTTGAGCGTCTTCTCGTCCTTCGGGACCATCCCCTCTTCGACAAACCGCCGGAAGTCCTCCGCCGCCTTCTCCTCGCTGAACCGGCCCTTCCTGTCGTGGAACGCGACCGCCAGGTGCGCCATGTCCTCCTCGGAGAACGTGCCGAGCTCTTTCATCATGCCGAACACGGCGTGGAAGTATTCGTGGAACACGACGTTCGGGTACTTCGCCTGCTCCTCGAGCCTGATCTCGCGGCAAAGGACGCCGAGCTGCTTCGGCTCGACCGCCCAGTCGGAGGTCATCTGCTCTGACGTGACGCCGACCGAGCGCCACCTGTTCAGGTACGCCTCGCGCCCCGCCGCGTCCATGGCCTTCAGCTCGGCGAACACGTCCTCCGCCGTCAGCGTCCTGCCTTCGGCGTCGCCTCGGCGGTTGGCGTTCGAGCGCAGCCAGTTCCACGTGTTCTTCGCGATCTTCTCCGGGTCGGCCACGCCTTCGTTGATGTTCGCAAGCAGCGTCGGGATGTCGAGCACGCGGTCGACGAGCGTGACGCGGATCATCGTCTCCACGCCGTCGCGGTTCTGCCGCTCCGCCGCCGTCCCGCGCAGGCGCGCCCGGACGAACAGCTCGCGCCCGCCCCTGTACTCGACCTTCGCCCCGGCCCACTGCCCGAGGATCCCGTTGAGCTTCGCGGCGAGCTCGGCCATGTAGGGGTCCCGCTCCGGGACGTCCGGCTTCGCGGCCGTGGGGAGCGCGACGGGCACGGCCTCCTCGGCCTCGTCCCACCCCTCGATCTCCGCGATGCGCCTGTCCGCCGCGGACGGCTTCGGGACGCCGCGCGCCAGCGACTCGAGCACGGTCCTGTAGAGTCCGTTGTTCCCGAAGATGTCGATGTTGTACCGGCCCTCCGGGTTGCCCGTCTGCCACGCGCCCTGGTGGAGCGCGGCGCGGACGTCGCGCCACGTCTGCGACTGCCCGGGCTTCCTCTCGAACGCTATCGACTTCGCGAGCTCCGCCGCGTTGCGCAGGTGCAGCCTCTTCGCGAGCGCGTCGATCGCGGCCTCGTACTCCGCCCTGTCGTTGATGCGCCTCGCGGGCTTGCCCGTCCCGTCCCGCATGAGCTCCCGCTCGAGCCCGCGCTTCAGGGGCGAGAAGTCGACGCCCGTCACGGCGGCCATGAGCAGGCCGTGGTCGCGGTCGAGCCGCTCCAGCTCCGCCGCCCAGCGGGCGTAGGTGTCGCCCATCGCCGTGACGATGGAGGACGACCGGGAGTCCGGCACGCGGTCCGTGCGCTGCGTGAGCGCGGCGTACACTGGGAGTATCTGCCCGAGGAACGCGGACGGCTCGATCGCGCAGCCCTTGCCGAGCACCGGCTCGAGCGCGTCGAGCACCGCCTCCGCCTCGTCGATGAGCGTGTTCATCGTCGTGCGGGCGCGGCCTTGCAGGAAGGTGTAGTCGCGCGACTTGCGGAACGCCTCGAGGTTCTCCCGCGACATCGTGAACGTGAAGGGGGACTTCTCGCGGAGCCAGTCCTTGAAGGGCTCCGGGGTCTCCCCGTCGGCCCTCTTCCGCTCCTCGTACTTCCTGTACCGCTCGACGTCGTAGATGCCCCTGCGGTTCTTCGCGAGCGCGCCGTCGGAGTCGAGCTCGCGGCCCGTCACGGCCCTGTCGTACATCCGGCGCACCTCGGAGATCTGGCCCTCGGTGACGCCCTGGAACGCGAGCGTGATGCGCCCGAGCCCGCGCTCCGCGCGCTCCTCCGCGTCCTCGTCCCCGTAGTACGTCTCCGCGTCGTAGCCCCTCGGCCCGGAGTCCGGGCGCTCGGAGAACATCGCGAAGAGCGGGAGCTCGCGCTGTGCCGTCGAGATGTCGACGAGCCGGTACATGAGCTCGAACATGTCCTCGACCCCGCGCCGCATGTCGAGTGCGCCGTTGTGCAGGCGCTTCCCCCGGACGACGGAGCCCGAGCCCTGCGCGAACGCCCGCAGCACGTCATAGATGTTGTGCGCGCCGATCTTCGACTTGCCGACCTGCCGTACGGACCGCATGGCGGCGAACGAGAGGCCCGTCATCTGCGCGGACGCCTCGGCGGCCATCCTGTCGGACGGCTGGATGCGCTGCGCCGCGATGAGCTTCGTCGCGAGGACGGCGTCCTCCGTCGTCTCCGCGCCCCCGCAGATCGCCGCCACGTTGTCCTCGAACGCGTCCACGCAGTCGCGCCCGTAGTCCGCAACGGACTGCGTGCCGCACATGCGGTACGCGAGCATCGTGGAGTCGTGCATCTCGTTGAGCCTGCGGAGCTGCGCCTCGGAGATTCCGAGGTCGGACGCGGGGATGGGGTTCCCCTTGCGGTCGAGCATGATCCGCTCCCATCCGCTTATGCAGGACTCCGCGTCGCTCGTCGCGGACGGCGCGCCGGGGTCGGTCGTCGTGTAGTTGACGGCCTTGCCGAAAGCCTTGGCGTCGGCGAGCGCGGACACGGCGTCGTGCCACTCGAGCATCCGGACGGCCTCCTCGGCGCCGCCCTTCTCGTGCATGTAGAGGAGGTAGCCCCCGAGGACGCCGAAGCGCCGCGCGCCGCCCGTGGCGACCGCGTAGGCCAGGCTCTTGAGCGCGGCCTTCCCGACGCCGCGGCCCCTCTTCTGCTCCAGCTCCTCCGCCGCCTCCTGGAGGAGCTGCACGGTCCTGGCCCCGCCCGCCGGCGTGCCGGTGAAGCCCCAGCCGCCCTTCTCGGAGTACTCGAGCCCGAAGAACCTCTGGACGTCGCGGTTCGAGAGCTCCTCGCCCTCGCGCCCGAACGCCCTGCGTATCTCCTCCTGCATCGCGTAGTCGGCCTTGTCCGTCGCCCGCCTCATGTAGGAGCGGCTCCCGCCGTGGTTCACGTCCTTCGCGTACCTGACGAACGCGTCGATGAACTCGGAGTCGGTCTGCGGCAGCCGGCCCTTGTCCCCGCCGTGGACGATCATGTCGGCGACGATGGTGTCCATCATGCCGGCGGTCACGCCGAGGCGCGAGCACACCTGCTCCTTGATGTCGTCGAACGTCATGTTCGAGAGGCCGTCGAGGTGGTACATGAAGTCGAGCCACTGCCTCGCGGCCTCCGTCCCCTTCGCGCCCCGGAACAGCCGCTTGTCGAACACGCCGGACGCCCACGCGATGTGCAGCGCCCGCGCAAGCGACACGGCGATGCCGCGGGCCTCGGCGGCGTTCTGCGCGCCGTCGCCGACCTCCGCCGCCGTGAGCGGGCGGCCGATGGTCTTCCCGGTCTTCGGGTCGAGCAGCTTCGGGCCGATGACGTCGGCGGCCTTCGTGACGCGGACGTCCCACGCGACGGACGCGCCGCCCTCGACGCCGGCCTTCTCGAGCGCCTTGGCGGTCGCGGTGAGCGCGGCCTTCGTGCCGCGGGCGACGGCGCCCCTGTTCGTCCCGCCCTCGACGTACTCGCCCGTGTAGAACGGGGACGAGCCGTCCGTGTTGTCCATGACGGGCAGGGCGCGCGACATGTCGAAGAGGCACTGCACGAACGAGTTGTTCGCCTGCATGAGGGTCGTGTCCTTCGGCTTCTTCTCGAAGAGCGCGGCCTTCTTGGTGCCCTTGATGTGCTCCTTGCGGTTGTCGGCGAGCTCGTCGAAGGACTTCGAGAGGTCGAGGAACCTGTCCGCGTCGCGGAGCTCCTTGCCCTTCCCGCGCGCGTCCGAGCCGAGCGACGGGGCCTCGAGCATGTACAGCTTCGTCTTGTCGCCGTCGTGGTCGCAGCCGAGGATCTTGAGGGTGAACGGGTCGGGGGCGACCATCGCGTCGTACCCGGCCTTCCACTCCGCGCCCTCGCCGGACTCGGTGCAGGGGAGCGCGGCGCGCACGGTCTGGAGCCACATCGACCCGTTGTAGGACGGCGTGCGCGGGAGGCCCATCATCGTGCCGCCGAGGTAGATGTGCGTCTCGCCCTTCTCGTCGTGCATGTTCTCGTACACGGCGGAGCGGTCGAACGTGCGCTTGCCCCCCGCGTCGCGGACGAGCCCGGTGAAGAGGTCGTCGTAGGACACCTCGGCGTACCAGTTCGCGGAGCCCTCCGACTTCGTGCCGTCGGCGGCGCGGAGCGAGAACGTGCGCTTCCTCGCGTCCATGTAGTTGCCGTGGTGGTCCTTGAACACGGACGCGATGCGGCGGCGCAGGCCGTCGACCTGCATGGCGAGGTCGGACTCCTCGCCCTCGGCGCGCATCTCGGCCTCGAGGTCGCGGAGCCGCGTGAAGATCGCGTCGAGCGCGGCGATCGTCTTCTCCGTCGCGGTCGTCCCGTCGAGCCTCTCGTACGTCAGCGAGTCGCCGAACAGGTCCTTGACGAACTCGTCGGAGCCGCCGAACACGGACTCGAGCTTCTCCTCGTCGAGGTAGAGCCCGTAGCGGAACGAGGCGTCCGTGCAGTTCACGGAGCACAGGGCCATGCGGCGGTGGGCGCGCATGAACTGGCGGTCCCTCTTCGGGATCGTCCGCGAGCCCTGCAAGGTGTCCTTGAACATCTGGGAGTCCGAGTGCGTCTTCGCCTCGCCGTTTTCAACCCATGAAAGGTTGGAGACGAGCGGCGCGTCGATGCCCTTCATCGGCACGTTCCGGAGGCTGCGCAGGTACGCCGCGAGCTCCTTGTTCATGATGTCCTTCATGAACCGGCCCGTCTCCGGCTCGCCGCGCGCGGCGGCGTTCTGCGCGTCCTCGGACCTGCCGCGCAGGGCGCGGTAGGTGTCGGGATGGTTCGCGACCCACGCGGAGAACGCGCCCCAGCGCGACACGAGGTCCTGGAGTGACTCGGCGGTCTGGGCGAGGTGCGTGAATATGCGCGTGCCCGCGGCCCCGTCCGCGTTCCACCCCTCCTCGACGACGCGGGAGAGCGCGAGCGAGTCGACCATGTGGTTGCGCGGGGTGCGCCCGTAGCGCGTCGAGCCCTTCTCGCGGGTGGACGCCCGGTGCGAGACGTTCGCCACGGTGAAGCCCATGAGGTCGTTGTCGCGGTACGAGAGGCTGTACGTCCGGCCCGCGAGGCCCTCCACCGCGTCGAGCCTGGCCCCGTCGAGTATCTCGGAGAGCTTCTTGCTGCCGGACCGCTCCGGCATCGCGAGGTCCGTCCACTCGAACCTGCCCTCGGGGTTCGCCTCGTCGGCGAAGAGCGCGTCCAGCTCGTCGCCCTCGTAGGAGTCCTGGAGCGTCGCGCCGGAGTCGAGCTTCTCCTTGAGCTTCCCGAAGAACCACTCCATGAGCGGGACGGTCTCCTTCTCGCCCTTCGCGTTCGTGACCGCGACGCCCATCATCTTGGAGTTGGCGACGGCGAGCTTGATCGAGTCGAAGTCCGCGAGGAGCGACGTCGAGTCGCGGAAGTCGGACGAGCGCTGCTTGCGGATGAAGTCCATGAGCTTGCGCTTCGGGTCCCACGCGCCGAACTCGCCCTTGTCGTTCTCCTGGCCCATGCCGACGTTGAGCGACTTGAGGAGCGAGAGGTGCGCCCCGTACGTCCCGGAGTTCGACACGTTCATCGCGTGGAACTTGAGCGTGGAGGAATTGGGGTCCTTCGCGCAGCGCTTGAGCTGCTCGATCCCGTAGCCGGTGCCGAGCGTGGTGCCGAGCATCGACTCGTTGTCGCCGTCCGCGCTCCAGACGATGTTCACGCGGCACTCGCCCGTCTGCGCCGTGCCGTCGTCGTTCGTCGCGACGGAGCCGTCGGGGTTGTGCTTGAGGCCGATGAAGCCGACGCCGGGCGCCTCGAGCGAGGTCGTCGCCGAGCGCTTCGCGTCCACGCCGAGGAGGTCGAGCCCGACCCACGACGCGACCTCCTCCGCCGCCTTCTCGTACGACTTGCCCGCGAACTGCGAGCGGAGCGGCACGGAGAGGAGGATCGACGACGAGTGGTCGCCGGAGAACACCGGCACGTAGAACGTGTTGTCGTCCTTGAGGCGCACGTTCCCGTCGGAGTCGTACGAGACGCGCTGCGCGACGGCGAGCGCGCCGTACTTGCGGCGGGCGTCCTCGATCGCCTTGTCCTGCGCCGCGCCCTTCGGCATGGCCACGGCCTTCGCGAGCTCGTTGCCCATGTCGTAGGCGGCCTCGCACCCGAGGTACGTCTCCTTCGAGTACGCGGACTTGGAGAGCGACTTCGCGACGATCCTGTCGCGGAGCGCCGTCGGCCAGCACATCTGCTGGCGGCATATCCCCAGGATGCGCCGCTTCTCCGCGTCGTCCAGCCTGGCGAACTGCGGGAAGAAGCGCTCGCACACCTTCTGGAACCCGCGCTCGTCGAGGCGGTCCATGAACACCTGGACGGCGGGCTCGACCCCGCGCAGCGTTATCGCGACGGACGACGCGGGCTGGTTCGTGCGCTCCGGGTCGGTCTCCGCCGTGAGGATGGTCTGCGGCATCACGGTCTCGAAGGCCCGGAACAGGGACGCGAGCTGGTCGGTGGTGCGGGAGGTGTTGGTCAGCCACGTCAGGCCGCCCTTCCTCGGGTCGCCGTGCGTGAACGTGAGGACCGCGGCGAGCTCCGCCTCGCGGCTCCCCGCCTTGCCGTTCCCCGCGAGGTCGGCCATCAGGCGCAGGCCGTTCGCGAGCGTCTGCACCAGGAACGGGGCCTCGCCGCCCTGCGACGTGAACTTGCTCTTGTACGACTTGAGGTCGCTCTCGCTGCGCTCGACGTGGGCCGACGCGGCGCGCGACGAGAGCACGGAGACGAGCGCGGAGTCGGCCCCGAAGTGCCGCTCGAACAGCTCGGCCATCGAGCCGTACAGGCTGTTGCCTCTGCGCTGGTGGAGCGGGTGCCCGCCCGAGAACCGGCCCTCCTTCGCCATCGCCTCCGCGTCCGCGAGGAGCGCGTCCGCCCTCTTCCGTATCTCCCCGGCGGTCATGCCGGAGAACTCGCGGAACGGCGCGGAGATCGCGGCGGTCGAAACGCGGGACGCGTTGCCCGTCCTCGGCTCGACCATGAAGACGACGCGCGACCCGGCGCGCCCGCCGGACGCGAGGCCGTCCGCGTTGAGGAACTGCGTCTTGAGGCGCACCGGCGACGACGGCGCGGCGGACGACACGAGGAGCGTCATCTGCCTGCGCGCGGCCTGCGGCATCGCGGCGAGGTAGCCGAGGAGCCACCCGGCCTTGCGGTTCAGCGGGTGGTCGCCCGCCATCAGGAGGTTGTACAGGTGCTCCCGCGTCTCGGGGAGGCCCTCCTCCGTCGTGAACCGGTTGAGCGTCTCCGCGAAGTACGCGTCGCGCACGGTGGCGGACGGCGCCTGGTTGGCGCGCGGGTTCACGAGCCCGTCGACGAACTTGAGCGTCTCGTTCCCGGGGTCGAGGGCGAGCGAGCGCTCCACGGTGTTGCGCAGGTCGTCGAGGTAGCCCTGGAGCTGGCGTCCGGTGAGCGGGTTCACGAGCTGCGCGAACGCGAGGAAGTTCTGGAGCGCCTTCGACTGGAGCGCGGCGAGGGTCTTGTCGTTCCCGCGCTCGGAGCCGTCCGGCTCCGTCCCCTCCTCCACGTCGTCCTCGGCGAACGTCCACAGGTCCTCGAACTCGTCCTTGCGCGCCTTCTCGTCCATCTTCGCGTACGTGCCGACGAAGCGCCCGAGGTCCACGTCGCGGATGCCGGGGACGAGCCTCTTCAGGAAGTCCGAGAACTCCTGCTCGTTGGCGTCCATGTTGCCGTTGTTCACGATGGCGCGGGCCATCTTGGCGAGCACGGGGACGAGCCCGCGTATCTCCGCGTCGGTGAGCTCCGTCCTGTCCTTCAGCACGACGGGCGCGGCCCTGCCGTCCGCGTCGGTCCGCGTGCCCTCGTCCCCAACGACCGAGCCGTCGCCTCCGACGAAGTAGTAGTCGTCCATCTCCACGGGCTCCTCGTCCTCCTCGTCCTCGACGATGGCGTTCGCGCCGTCGAGCGGCTGCTCCTCGACGGGGGCGTTGTCGACCGCGGCCACGGACTCCAGAAGCTCGCGCTCGTCCTCGGCGTTGCGGAGCTCGTCCGCCGTCACCTCCGACGTGTCACCGCCCTCCACGGCGGCGTGGAGCTCGTCGACGCGGCGGTTCGCGGCGTCGAGCCGCTCGCGCACCGCCTGCTCCGCCTGCGAGACCGCGGGAGCCGCGGGCGCGGGGGCCGGGACGTCCGGCGCGGGCGTGTCGTCCGCCTCCGGCACGGCGTCCATGACCATGCGGAGCGCGTCCTCCTCCGCCGAGTCCTGCGGGACAGTCTGCTGCACGGTGTTGAGGATCGTCGTCGGCGAAGCGGGGGCCTGCGGCTGCGGCTGCTGTTGCTGCGGACGGCTCGGTCTTTGACGCTGGCGCTGGAGACCCGACCGCATCGCGGCCGAGTCGGCCTCCGCCACGCGGGCCATGAACTCGTCCGCCGACAGCCCGCCGGGCCTCGCGCTCTGAATCGCGTCGCGCAGGGTGGGCGACCCCTGCGGGGCGAACATCGCGTAGAGGCGTGCAAGGCCGGTCGCGTTCTCCGTCCCGTTCCTGCGGTTCCGCTCGATGAGCGTGGCGTTCAGCCCGGCACCGCCGAACATCCTGTCCGCGACGGCGACGAACGCCTGGAACGACGGAAGGTTGCGGACGGCCTTGGCGATCTCCTTGCACGCGGGCCCGTAGTCGCCGAGCACGGACTTTATGTTTCCCGGCTGTTCCGTCTGGTAGAGGGCGAACGCGCGGATGAGGAGCGACATCGTCGCGGGCGACGGACGGCGCACCGTCCCCTGCTCGTGGTCCACCGTCGCGGCGCGGAAGTCCGCGATGTTGCGCGCGAGCGCGGGGCCGCTGGCGGATTCCTGCGCGGCCTTCGCCACGCGGTTCACGCCGTCCATGAACTCGCGCACCGGCGCGTCGAACACGTCGGCGAGGAGCCTCCTGTTCCTCGCGTACGCGTCGAGCGTGATGGCGGCGAGAAGGGACTGCTTGTAGTTCTGCGCGATGCCGTGGTCGATCGAGACGTACACGGCCCCCGCCTGGTGGCGGGCGCGGAACGCGGCGAGCGAGATCGAGTACTTGCCCCGCAGGTCGGAGTTGAGCATCCCCACGGAGATGCCGGTGTCGGCGAACGGGACGCTCACGCCGCTCCTGCGGAGGAGGTCGTCGGCGAGCTTCGCGTAGCCGCGGGTCTCGTCGTTGCGCCTGTAGTACGCGGCCTGCGCCCGCTCCATGAGCGCGCGGGCGCGGGCCATCGCCGCCGCGTCGTCGGCGCGCTCGCCCTCCTTCAGGTAGAGCTTCACGGCGTTGTCGCCGCTCTGGCGGGAGTTCCTCTCGAAGAGGTCGGACAGCGCCTTCTCCTCGGCGCGCACGCGGTCGGCGGCGTCGGGGTTGTTGTACGTCGCCGCGCCCTCGCGGAAGAGCGGGTCCTTGTAGTTCACGTCCTCGCCGGCGGCGCGCTCCATCATGCCCTTGTACTGGCGCATGAGGCCGAGCGAGCGGAGCATCGTCTGCGCGCTGTCGGACTGGAGGACCTTGGCGTGGGTGAAGACGACGCGGGGCGTCACGGGGGACCAGTCCATCGCGGCCATCTTCGCGTCGAGGTCCGCCTCGTCGGTGGCGACCTGGCTCCTGCCCTCGGCGTCGCGGTACGTCCACCTCCCGTCGGCGCGCCTGCGCGCGGACACGTAGTCCGTCCACGGCGAGGCGGCCGGGTCGCCCTCGGCGAGCGCGCCCTCCCTGGAGTACGTGCGGACGTTGGGGTCCCCGAGCGCCTTCGACAGGACGGCGAGCTCGACGATCTCGCGGTTGCGGCGGTCGAGGTCCTCCTCGGTGCCGTCGTACTGGAAGTTGAGGTCGCGGGCGATGTTCTCGAGCGTGACCGGGTCGGCGCTCGCGACGTTGGCCTGCGCGGCGGCCACGGAGTCCGCGGTGATCTGGCCGTCCGGGAGGGTGGCGGCGACGAGCTCGTCGAGCCACTCCTGCCTCGTGCCGGGGCCGCCGAGCTGGTCCTCGACCGGCTTGTCGCCGTCGAGCTCCTGCGCCTCGAGGACGCCCCTCATGCCGGGGATGCGCCGCATGACGGCGGCGACGACGGCCTGCTCCTCCGTCGGGAGGTTCTTCGGGATGTCGATGACGTCCACGACCGGGTTCGCGTCGTCGCGGGTGCGGTTGAACACGATGCGCCCGCTCTCCAGGCTCCCGCTCGCGAGGGTCTCGTACAGGCTCACGGCCATGCGGTTGCGCAGGCTCGTCACGGCGGGGCGGTTCGCCTCGAGGAACGAGTCGAGGGACTGCCGCGCCCCGTTCGCGTCGACGAACTCGCGGGTGCGCTCGTCGAACTTGAGCCCGCGCGAGCGGGCGACCTCGGCGGTCGCCGCGTCCATCAGCTCCTCGTTGGAGAACATGCGGGCCTGGTGCGCGGCGAGCGACTCGGCCATGAGCCTCCGGGCGACCGGGTCGAACCGGGCGAGGGCGCGCTCGTGCGCCGCGTCCATGTCGGCCTGGAACGTGTGGCCCTGCTCTGACGTCTCGTACCCGGCGCGGGCCGACCTCGCCTGCTGGTCGCGCCGCAGCTCCTCCTTGAAGATCCTCTCGTACCCCTGGCGGAGCGCGGTCTGGATTCCCTGCGGGAGCCCGCGGTCCACGCCCGTCCACTCCGCCGGGTTCGCGGAGAGTATGCTGGCGTCACCCGTCGCGAGCGCCGCGCCGACCTTGACGGCCCAGTGGGCGATCTTGCGGAACGCGCCGCTCGTCTCGTCCTTCGTGCGGCTGTCGAGCTTGTAGAGCACCTGCCCCATCTTGGCGGCGCGGGACGTGAGCACCTTGCCCGCCGAGAGCGCCTGCCGGGCCTGCTGGTTCGTCGCGGCGATCTTGCGGTTGTACTCCTCGTCCGGCAGCTCCGCGTCCTCCGCCGTGAGCGGCGCGACGTTCACGAGGTGGCTGTAGCCGGTCTTCTCCTCGGCGGTGAGCGACGACAGGTACCGCTCGTGCCGCTCGTTCATGCGGCGGACGGCCTTCTCCGTGCGGGCGATCTCCTCGTCGATGGGCGCGAGGTTCTCCGCGTCCCACTGGTCGGAGGCGTCCGCCGGGCGCTGCGCCGCGACCTCGGCCCTGCGCTGCACGGCGGCGTCGTGCTTCGCCTGCTCCGCCCTCACGGCCTTCGCGTGGCCGACGAGGTAGTCGCCGTAGCGCCACTGGCCGACCGCGCCGTGGCGCGTGCCGTCGAGGTACAGCGCGGCGGTGTCGCGGAACTCCGTGTACTCGTTCCCGCCGCCGATGGCGCGCAGGGCGCGCATCGCGCCGGCGCGGGCGACCATCGGGAACGCGAAGCCCGCCGCCTCGGCGGTGAGCTGGCCCCAGTCCGTGAACGTCTTGCGGATGCGCCCGAGCTTCGCCCCGAGGCTCTGGTCCTTCTCGCCGTTGAGCCCGAACAGCTCGGTCGCGACGTCGCTGTAGCGCTCCTCGAGCATCTCGCCTATGACGCCGTCGTAGCCCATCCTCTCGAAGAGGCGGGAGGCCGTCTCCGGGCCGACCTTGTGGCGGGACATGAAGTCGGCCGCCACGTACTGCGCGTACGAGCGCAGCTTCATGTTCTCGACCCCCGTGTCGTACGCCTCGCGGACCGCGCCCTTCACGAACTTGCCCACGTCGCCGCCGATGGCCTCGGCGACCTCGCGGGACAGCCCCGGCTGCACCGCGCCCTCGCGGATCGTCGCCTGGAGCGCCGCCGTATTCCTCGCGTCGAGCCCGAAGTCCTTCTTCAGCTTGGCGAGGACCGCGGTCGTCTGGGTCTCCAGCGTGTTGGCGCGGACGTCGTCGGGGCTGCCCATCACCTTGCGGACGAACCGATTGATGATTCCGCCGGCTTCGGCCCCCCGGCCCTCTTCCATGATCCCGTCGAGGACGGTGCCGGTGATCTCCCCGGCCTCGTTCTTCGTGAGCTTCGCCGTGGCGACCCTCATGCCGCCCGCGACGCGGGACGTGGGCGCGGCGAGCTTCGGCGCGAACTTCAGGACGCCCGCGCGCCCGAGGCTCTTGAAGCCCCGGCCCGTGTTCTCGGAGACGTACTCGAGGAAGTCGAGGCCCATGGAGATCGCGTGCGCCTTCTCCATGAGGTCCCGGTCCCCGTTGAGCGCGGCGGCCGACGTGAGCGAGAGCTCGGCCTGGCTCGCCGTGCCGCCCATCAGCCTGTCCACCGGGTACATCACGCCCTGCCGGGCGAGGTACATCTCGGCGCCCCGCAGCGGGGCCTCGACGAAGAACGTGGTGAGCGCGTCGTTGAGCGCCCGGCCCGCCGTCGACCTGTCAGTGAAGAGGACGGTGGACGCCTCCGTGCCCCACGACCCCGCGTCGAGGAGGCCCCTGGACGCGCCGTCGCCGAGCGACTTGCCGAGGGCGCGGAAGGCGTTCCCGACCCTGCCGCCGGCGCTCCGCTTCAACGCGGCGGACACGGCCTGCTCGGCGCGGGCCTCCGCCGTCTTGCGGACGAGCCCGGCGCCCCACCGCTCCGACCCAGTGAGGAGCGCGTTCTCCTCGGACAGCATGGACTTCTCGATCGTGTCGGCGACGGACTTCACCATGTCCCGGCGGAGCGCGGAGCTCCCGCGCACGGTGGACGCGGCGGCGCGGAGCCCCGCCCGCGTGCCGGCCGTCTCCGCCGCCTCCGACGCCACGGTCTTCACGACCGCCTTCACGACGTCGTCGGCGGTCTCGTCGGCGAGTATCTTGGTCGTGCGGGCGAGCCCGACGTGCGACAGCGCCCTCGCCGCCCCCGTCTTCGACAGGAGGTTCACGGCGCCCTTGCGCGCCGCGCCGAGCGCCTTGCCCGTGATGCCGAACTCGAACATGAACGACGGGGCGTCCGCGACGATCTCGCCGACGGTGTGCCCCCACGTGGCGTTCTCCTGGCGCTGCTGCTCGGCGAGGTACAGGCGGGCGGCGATGGCCTCGTCGTCCGACACGGCCTCGCCCCTGCCGATCTTCCTGAACGTGTCCAGCGCGGTCTTGCCGGCCTGCCACTCCCCGCCCACCTTGGCGACCGTCGTCATGTACGGGACGAAGTTCCTCCACGACATGTCGCCGATGGCGCTCCAGAAGTCCTCGCGCTCCCCGCGCCGGTTCGCCTCCATCGTCCTGATGAGCTGGCGGCCCTGCTCGGTCTTCTCGAGCTGCTCGCGGGACATGGTCTTGCCGAACACGTTGGCGGACTTCACGTAGTAGAAGTCGTACCCGCAGTTGTTCATCTTGCCCCATTCCACGGTGTGCGCGCCGGTGGGGTCGGTGTCGAGCTGCATGAAGCTCTCGGCCTTCCCTATCTTCACCGCCGTGGGGTCGGCGGGGTCGGAGAACTTCACGGGGCCGGAAGCCTTCGGCTCCGGGTCCTCCATGGTGGCCGGGGGCGCCGCCACGGGGGTGCGCTGTGCCGTCGGGTCGTAGGGAGTGAAAGATGCCATCGGGTGCTCCTTTGAGAACGCCCGATATTATACCACACCGAAGCTGTCGCGGCAAGGCGGTTAGTCGAGCTGGCTCTCCGGCTCCTTGCCCGCGTTCTTTATCCGCTGCCGGGCGGCGTAGTCCGCCTTGGCGGCCTCGCGCTTCAGGCGGGCCGTGAGCATCTGCTGGACCTGGGTCCACAGGGCGCGGTTCGAGAGGAACGTGCCCTCCGGGAGGACGTCCTTGCCTTCGTCGTCGAGGGGGATCGACGCCTTGTCGCGGTTCCCCTGGGCGTAGCCGACGACCTTGGCGGGCTTGCCCTCCGCGTCGGTCCCGTCCTTGAGCGTGAGGTACACGCCCTGCGACTCCGCGTTGTCGAACACGAACGACGGGTCGATCCCGCGGGAGAGGTTCTGCGCGGCGAGGCTCGACGCGGACGAGACGATCATGCGGGCCTGCGCGTCCGGGATGCCGTCGGACAGGAGGCTGTCGCGGAGCTTCGCCCGGCGCTCGCCGAACTGGAGGTCCATCGCGACGTTGCCGCTGTACCACGAGCGGAGCGAGGCTATCGTCGGATCGTTCGCGTCGGAGCCCGGCGAGAAGGCGAGGGTCGCTATCAGCTCCTCGACGTTCACCTGGCCACCGTTCATGAAGCCCTGCGAGAGGACGTCGCCGTTCGGGGCGGTCGCCCCGAAGAGCGCGGCCTGCGCGACCGCCTGCGCGGCGAGCTCGCGGCCCGGGCCATAGAACGAGCGGGAGAGCTTCCTCGCGAGGCCGTCCACCAGCTTCGCCGGGTCGGCCATGGCGGCGTCGGGGTAGAGCTGGCCCTTCGCCATCGCGGGCGTGAGCTCGCGGAGGAGGTAGCCGTGGATCGTGTCGGCCATCCCGTCGGCCTCGGGGCAGAGGGACCTCGCGCCGGTGCGGCGGTCGACGCCCTTCATGTAGTCCTCGGCCCGGCCGGAGAGCTGCGCGTCGATGCGCTGGGGGCTGCGCCCGCCGGTGATCCGCCCGAGCATGTCAGAGCGGAGGCGCCGCACGCCCTCCACGATGTTGTCGGAGGGCTGCTCCATGTCGAGGAGCGCGTTGCGGACGAACCCGCCGAGCGCGGCGTTCACGTCGTAGCCCGCGTTGCGGCAGTCGGAGAGGATGTCGGAGCCCTGCGCCTTCGAGTACGCGACGACGTCCATGACGTCGAGGAGCGAGCGCTTGAGGCGCGGGTCGCGGAGGTCGACGGGCGTGCGGTCGTCGAGCCCCTCGAGCGTCATCTTGAGCGCGGGGAGGAGCGTCGCGTCGAACATGCGCCGCTGGTCGTCGGTGATCTCGGCGGGGCGGCGGACGCCGTCCCTGCCGACCTGCGGGTCGCCCTGGAAGGTCGAGGCGACGAGGTCGTTGTACCCGCCCACCACGTCGGAGGCGAGCTGCTTGCCCGTGACCCCCGTCTTGCCGGAGTAGTCCTCGGCGAAGTCGAGGAGCGTGCGGAAGGTGTGCGCGGCGCACCCGGACGTCTGGTGCGTGTCGCGGATGTAGTCCATGAACCGCTGCGCGCCGTCGCCGAACGCGCCGTCCACGCGCTCCTTGTTGTTCGCGTAGTCCTCGGCGAGCTCGATGAGCTGGAGCCGGTTCGCGACCGGCACGCCGCTGTGCGAGCTGCGCAGGAGCGGGTCCATGACGGACTTGATGACCTTGTCGTTCTTGAGGTAGAGGTCGGTCGCGTTCGAGCCGAAGCCGAAGCTCGAGAGCTCCTCGGACTTGCCCGCGAGGAACGGGCTGCCATCGGCGAGCGCCTGGCCGATCGTCGTCTTCGTTCCGTCGGACAGGACGACCTCGCGCTGGTTGAACGCCCCGCCGAGGATGGCCCTCGCCCTCGCACCGATCTGGTTGGACATCGGGCCGTAGCCGTCGCCCTGCATCTGCGCCATCGTGCTCAGGCCGTCCCAGTTGAGGCGGATGCTCTCGCGCAGCTTGTCGTAGTCCTCCTTCGCGGCGGCGAAGTCGCCGTTGGCGAGGAGGTTCGCGACCTTGTCGACGTGGGTCTGCTCGAAGTTCCACGCGAGGCCGGCCACGGACTCGCCCGGCTTCTCGAACACGTCGCGGGTGAGGTCGGACTCCGCCTGGCGCCACGAATAGCGCCCCGGCTCCATCTGCTCGCTGTATCGGGACGTCACGTCCCCGTTGAAGATGTCGTTGGCCATGTCGTCTCCTTATCCGAGGTAGAACCGCTCCTCGAGGGCGAGCATGGGGGACGTGTCGCCCTGCTCCGCGTCGAACTCCATGCGGCCCAGCTCCTCCGGGCTGACCCGCGACCACGCCTCCTTCGAGGCCCTGCGGTAGCGCTCGCGGCGCGTCTCCTCCTCCTGCACCTCGAGGCGCGCGGCCTCGTGCTCCATCGCCATCGCGGCGTCGGAGTGGTCGTCCATCATCTGCATGACGATGGCCTCGGGCGGCAGCATCGCTATCGCCCCGTCCCCGTCGTCCATCATCGCCCCGAGTATGCCGGGGCGGGACGCGGCGGCGGTCGCCATGTCGAACATGTCCTCGAACGAGTACTGCCCGAGCGTCCCGTCGGACATGCCGCCGAGGTACGCGCCGGCACCGGCGGTCGCGAGCACGTCTTCCTGCGTCGGCTCTGCCGTCATGCGACACCTCTCATTCTCTTCTGGTTCTGCGCAACAGCCGCGTCAAAGGTCTTCTGGTCGCCGAACACAATCGTCCCGCCGCCGGCGTAGCGTCCGCCCGCGGACTTGCGGGACTCCTCGCGCTTCATGCCCGTGACGAGCTCGAACGATCCGGCGTCGAGGCTTCCGGCGTTCCTCATCACCTCGTCGGTCCTCCCGGCCGCCGCAAGCTGGGCGTCCTGCTGCCGCCTGGCCACGTTCATCTCCGTTCCACCCACGCGGTCGCCGACCTGCGGGCCCCGCTTCACGGGAGAGGTGCGGTCGACGATGGCGCCGTGTCCGTACAGCTCCAGTCCGTGCTTCGACGTCAGGAACTGCTGGGCGTTCGCGTCGTTCCTCGTGACCCACGTCGTAGAGCGTCCGTTCGAGCCGCCGACCGCGGCGATGGCGTTCTTGCCGGAGCCGATGACGATCCTCGCCTCGACGCCAGTGCGAGCCGCGGAGTTGCGGACCGCCTCGGCGGCAGCCTGCTCGAGCTCCCGGTTGGTGAGCGACGAGTTTTCAGGCCGGGCGTCCCGGTCATAACCCCCGGCGGACCGCGCGTCAATACGGCGCTGCATACTCGCATCGGCCTTCTTCTTCTGCTCGTCGGCCTGCTTCTGGCGCGCCTCCTCCTGCTGCTTCAGCATCGTCTCGCGGCGCTGCTGGAAGTCGAGACGGGACTGCTCGCGGAGCTTCTCCTGGCCGAACTGCTGCCACTGGCGGTCGTACTGCTTGACGGCCTGGCCCCACGCTCCCTCCGCCTTGCGGCGCATGGCGTCGTAGCCCGCGTCGCCGGGGTTGAGCCCTTCCATGCGGGAGTTGATGAAGTTCTCGCGGAACTCGGCGGACAGGTAGCCGCCGGCGTACCGGGACGAGCGCCCACGGTTGTCGCGGCCGAAGAAGTCGGACGCGCCGAAGCGCTGCTTGGCGTCCTTGCTCGTGTCCTGGGGCATCCAGTCCAGCGCGACGTTCCCCTCGCGCGAAGTGGACGACGCCCCGCCGCGTCCGCCGGGCGCGCCGTCTCCGTTGAGGAGACGGTCGATCTCGGCCGCATACGGCGAGCGCGTCGTCTCCGACGTGCTCCTGCTCTGCCACGAGCCGACCGTCCTCGCCCTGCGCCCGTTGAAGGTGGTCGTGAACCGCGCCTTGCCGAAGCCGCTCTTCGACTGCTGCCTGCGCCAGTCGCGGTCGAGTTCCTCGAGGCGCTGGATCTTCTTCTGCCGGTTCCACTCGTCGCGGTCGCGCACGAAGCGGCGCTCGTCCTTCTCCTCGATCCTGTCCTGCGTGACGACGCGCGTCCCGCCGACGCGCTGCGGGTCGGCGACGCGGGGGCTCTCGGGAAGCCTCGCGGTGGCGTCGGCGTCGTTCTGGGCGAGGACCTTCTGCTTGCCGTCCTTGTCGGCGGAAGCCTGCCGCGCCGCGGGCTTGGTGGCCTTCTTCGCCGCCTCCGCGTCGTCCTGGGCCTTCTTGTCCGCGGCGAGCTGCTTGCCCCTCTGCTGGGCGAGCCTGTCGATCGCGCGGCCCTCGGGCTTCTCCTCGTCTTTACGCCGCTGGTTCTGCCGCGTCGCCATCGGGCACCTCCTCTTCCTTCGTTCCGGTCAGCGCCTTGTACTCGCTGGTGGCGGAGTCCGCTATCGACTTGCCGAACGCCTCGCGGTCGAACAGCACGCGGTCCCTGTCGGACATCTCGCCCCACGCGGCGTTGAAGTCGGCATAGCCCTGCTTCGCGCCCGCGGCGAGGTCGGACTTCGTGTCCACGTCGTAGTCGCGCCCGGTGAGCGCGAGGTACGCGTAGTTCCTGTTCATGTTGGAAGCCTTCGCGGCGGCGTCGGACTTGAGCATCATGCCGAGGCGCTTCTCGTACTCCCTGTCCTGGCTCCTGCTGACCTCCTGCATGTAAGCCTCGACCGCCTGCTCGCGCGTCATGCCCGACTCCTGGAGCCGCAACAGGCGCTTGTCCACGTGACGGTTCTGCCCGCCTTGCACGGCCATCTGCCGCACGGCCTCTATCTTCTGGTCCTTCAGCTCGCCGAGGTGCTTCACGGCGGTGATGAACCCGACCGCGTCCGTCTGGGCGTTCGCGGCGAAGCCGAGGGCGTCCCTGCCGAGAGCCGCATTGCCTATGCTCTTCACCTTATCCTTGTTCGCGGGGTCGAAGGACATGAAGTACGCGGCGATGCCCTGCGCGCGGTTGATCTGCATCTGTGTGGCCATGCGCTGCTTCGCGAGGATGTGGGAGATGTCGTTGCCGTTCCTGTCGCGGATGACCTCGCCGGTGTCCGGGTTGAGCCCCGCGAGATAGCGCTCGTTCCACTGCTTCGAGCGCTCCTCGTGCGAGCGCCCGTCCTGCTCCCAGCCGTACTTGTCCTGGCCGAAGATGCCGAACGTGAGGTTGCGGACCGTTCCACGAGTCACCTCGCCCCAGTACTCCTTCGACGTGACGACGCTGCCGAGCGTGGGGTTGCGGTAGTCGACCACGTGCTCGACGCCCTTGTCGTCCCGCACGGTCTCGGTGCGGTTGACCCTGCCGAGGTCCTCCCACATGCCGCCCTTGCCGAAAAACCCGGTGTAGCCCATCTTCTTGGCGTCAGCGCTCGCCTCCGCCCAGTTGAGCCCCGCGTCGATCCACGCGCCCATCGCGAACCCGCTGGCGAGGCCGGTCGCGTTCGTGAGGCCGGTGACGATCTTGCCCATCTTCCCGGACCCGGCGACGAGCTTGCCCGCCGCCTCAATCTTGTTGAGCCCGCCCGCGATCATCTTGCCGGGAAGCCGAAATCCGCCCCAGTTGGTGACGGCCCTCTTCACGGTCCCGGTCACGAGCCCCCCGCCCTTCTTGACCGCGCCTTCGGCGATGAGCCCGGCACGGCGGATCGCGGCGGCGGTCTTCGGGGAAGTCTTGGCGAGCTCGCCCACGCGCGCCGCGATCTCGGCACGAGATGCAAAAAGTCCAAGGCCCTTCTTGGCCGCCGTTTCGGCGGTCGTGGCGGCGACGTTCTCGACGGCGGAGCCCGCGAGGGGCTTTCCGACCGACGACATCTTCGCCATGGCGCGCTGGAAGAAGGTGGCCTTCGGCCCGGCCTGCTCCATGGTCCTCGCCGCGCCTTCGGCGAACCTGCGGGAAATCTCATCGATGGCCTTGCGCGCGGCGCGGATGACGTTCTGCTCCGCCGCCCTCGTCGAGGCCACGGCCCTGTTGGCGTTGGCCTCGATCGCCCGCGCCGTCCTGCTGGCAGCAGACATGGCCTCCTTCGCCTCGCGGGCGGGCGCCTGCACGCGAAGACGCTTCAGCTCGTTCAGCGAGCGGCCCTGCGCGATCCTCGCGTTGTTCTCGGCGATCTCCGCCGCCCGCACGGGGTTCAGCTGCGGGTTCTGCGGGATGCCCGGAGCCCGCGAACGGGAGAAGATTCCGTTCCGGGAAGCGGCCGTCCTCGCGTCGGCGGCGCGCTGCCCCGCGGCGCGGGCGTCCATCGCCCGGCGCTGGACGGCGCTTTCCATCTGGGACGTGCGGTTCCTCGCGGCGCGCAGCTCGTTCTCGTACGCGTTGCGCATGGCCTGGTCGGCTCGGCCCGTGATGCGCTCGACGCGCTGGTGCCCACGGCGGCGGATGGCGTCAAGGCGATTGTTCTGCCACTGCACCATCTGGCCGCCCTCGGCGACGGCGGCCTCGCGCGCGGCGACGACGTCCCTCATGGCGCGCTCGTGCGCGGCCATGCGCTTGAGGCCCTGCTCGGCGGCGTTCCTGACGCCGCGCCGGGCGGCCTGCGCCCCCGTGTTCCCCACGGCCTGCGCGACCACCTGCCTCGTCTTGTAATGGTTCTCGTTCTTCGCCACGGCAAGCTCCCTAGATGTTCACGGCCTCCATGGAGACCTCGCCGGGCGAACCCGGGAAAAGGCTGTTCACTATGACCGGGGTCTGCACGGTCGCCTCGGTCGTCTCGCGGGCCTTGAGCCAGTTCATCGCGAGGGAGTGCATCTTCTGCGCCGCCTCGATCTCGCCCGACTTCGTGTACCACGCGGCCTGCATCATCCACTCGATCGGCTCGAGCGAGTCGAACGGGAGGATGTCGGTGTCGTGGATGAGCGGAAGCGGGTCGAGCCTCACCTCGACGAGGAGGTCGACGCCGACGCGCGGCATCATGTTCTGGATCTCGTAGCGGTGGAAGCGCGGCGCCGCCACCGCCGGGTGGTACTGGGCGACCTTCACGCGGTTCCCGTCCGCGTCCAGCGCGTAGAGGTTCGTGTAGTCGCTCGCGCAGGCGTCGTCCACCGCCACGCCCACGACGTCCTGGAACTCGTCGTCGCCCGCCTCCGCGGACGCGACGTCCGTGGCGGACGTGGCCACGGGGACCGAAACGGTCTTCAGCTCGCCGTTCGCGAGCAGCCCGGTCACGGACAGCTCCGGCGCGTCCTCCGCGCCCGACGAGACGGCGAAGAGCCTGAACGGGCCCTTCGGTGAAATCATGAGGGGATGGTAGCCCCTGTCTACGATGTTGGCGTTCGGTATGCGCGAGAACCCGGGCGGGGGCGTCCTTATGTCGCCCGGCCCCGAGTGCAGGAACTCGAAGTCCTGCCCGCGGACCGACACCGGCCTCCCTCCGACGCACGCCCGCACGAGGCCGGCGCAGCCCTGCGGGAGAGCGAACGAGGGCTGCGCCGAGAAAATGCGCAGGACCTTCCGCAGGCACTCCCACCCCGTCAGCCCCGCAAGCGCCTGGATGGCGTCGTTGATGCCGTCCGCCACGTTGTCCGCGCCGTAGGCATGGGACGTGGTGGAGAGCTTGCGTATGGCCTGGCCGAGGGTGTACTGCATCTGCGGAAAGTCCTTGTGGGCGGCAGGACCCCGTACGGGGCCCCGCCGCCCGCTCCTTACGACACGGACACCGCCGCGCCCGCGCCGACCTGCTTGCCGGCCGTGGCGGAGGCGTTGCTCGTGAGCTGGATCGTCGCGGTCTTGCCGGACGGACGCGCGAGGACGACGCCCTTGAAGGTCACGCCCACGCTCGCCGTGGAGTCCGCGATGGTCAGCACGTCGCCGACGTCCGCGAGGAGGTTGTCGACGAACTTTACGCCGAGCACGTCGCCCACGCTCGGCACCGAGGAGTCGGTCGTGGCGAGGATGCCCTCGGCGAGGGTCGTCGTGGTCTTCGCGGCCGTGTTCACGTTCGTGTTCTGCGCCGGGCAGAGCGAAGGCAGCGCCTGGATGCAGCGGCGGTACAGGAACGAGATCGTGTGGAACACGTGCGGCTCGGGCTTCGGGACGATCTCGAAGAGACCGTAGAAGTTGCCGATGTTGCCCAGCGGGTTCACCTCGCGGTCGATGATGTTCATCCAGCCCCACGAGCCGTTCAGTCCCGGGACGGGGCCGAACTTCGTGCCGGAGCCGAGCGACGCGACCGAGGGCACGAACTGGTTCGTGAACACCTGGTTCATGAAGATCGGCGCGATGGCGAGCTCGGCCTTGTAGTACTCGGGGTTGTCCTCGGGGATCGGGGAGCCGTCGACGCCCACGCGGGTCGGCGAGGCGATGAGCGGGTCGACCGCGACGGCGATGTACGCCTGCTTGCCGACGAGTTCCGGCGCGAGCCCGCCGAGCTGCGTGTTCGTGTCGGACGAATACGTGATCTTGGCGATGATCTTGAACCGGAGCTGGTTGCCGTCGTTCGTGATGAGCCACTTGCGGAACGTCGAGGGCGCGAAGTCGTAGCCCTTGATGAGCGCCTGCGGGTTGCCCTCGATCCAGTACTTGCGCTCCTCCTCGTTGCCGCGGATGTAGCGCTCCACGTCGTCGTGGCTGACCGCCAGCGCGAAGATCGGGTCTCCGCCGGCGTTCGTGACGGCCGCGCGGGGGCAGCGGATCTTGAGGGACTCGCGGACCTGGTCGAGCACGTCGAAGTTCAGCGGCTCGATGTCCACCGACGCGTCGATCACGATGAACGCCTTGCCGCCGATCTCCGCCTTGATCGCGGCGGTGATGTTGCCGGACGTCGTGTCGATGGCCGAGGAGTCGATGAACGGGTTGTACCAGTAGCGGGCGGACCCGGTGCCGTCGAACTCGGAGCTCATGACGTACGAGCGGCCGAACGCGACGGACTGGTAGATGAACATGTCGCGGTTCCACACTTCCTGCATCTGGATGCCGTACTCGGAGCCGGTCGTCAGGATCCAGGAGAGCTGCTGCATCGCCTGGGTGAAGAACTTGAACATGTCGAGGCAGATGGGGTCGGAGCCCCACGCGGCCTTCTTGCCCGACCAGGAGAGGGCCTCCCAGCCGTACTTGTACGTCTCGTACGGGAGCGCCGCGCACGGGTTGTTCGTGGTGCTCGGGACGGGGTTGATGTCCCTCCACTGCGAGAGGCCCGCGTACTTCATCAGGCCGCCGCGGTAGATGCGCGTCTCGTGCGTGACGCCGTTGAACAGCGTGTACGCGCCGCGCGGGATGCGGTCGTGCCACCAGCGGGGCTGGTCGAGGACCGAGATCTGGATCATCGGGTCGAAGTGCTGCGCCAGCTCCATCATCAGCTGGTTGTAGCCCGCGTTGTTCGCGGTGCCCGGGGCGATGTTCGCGTTGCGCGGAGTCGCGACGGGACCGGGGTACGCGGAGCCGCGGCCGGCGTTGTTGACGTTGAACGGGCGGAGCATGTCCGTGCTCGGGATCGCGTTGTTGGAACGGATGAGCGTGGGATCGCCCTTGAACGAACCGATGCCCGCGTTGAGCAGGTTCGTGGTGATCGTGGTGCCCGCCGTGAGGGCCGAGCCCGCGGCGTTCTGCGTGCCGGCGGGGATGACCGTGACGGGGGCGGCGTTTCCGCCGGGGGCGGAGAGGCCAGCAGGTACAAATTCGTTTGCCATTGTCTTTTCCTCTTGGTTAGGAGACTTGGGGGTGAACTTTGGTTGGCCGCGCACCATGCGCGCCTACCGCGCCGACCGGGCTGCCGGAATAGACCCGAAAAGCCTCTCCACGGGAAAAGAGAGTTTTACGCCGTTGCCCATATTATACCACAACCCGCCTGCGGGGCGCAAGCGGGTTGCGGCGGGGCCTCACTGGAGGCCGTACTTCGCGGCCGTTTCGGAGACGAGGCGCCCCGCGGCCTCGAGCGGATTGGCGTCCTGCGGCTGCTCCTGCTTCGGGGGAGCCGGCGGAGGCGGCGGGGGCTGCGCGCCGGAGAAGTACGGGGCGACCGGCGGGGAGGCTAGGCGCGTGTGGCCCTGGAGCTTCCCCTGCAACTCGATGACGAGGTTCTGAAGGGCCTCGATCTGGGCGTACGCGAACGGCGCGACGAGCGCGCCCTCCACCGCGGCGGCGGCGAGCTGGTCGTCCGACGCCTGCGAATACCACGCCTTCACGTTGGCCTCCTGGGCCTGCCTGTACTTGTCGAACGCGGGGTCGTTCCAGAACGTGACGACCTTCGACACGCGGTCGAAGCCGGTGTCGCACAGCTCCTGGCGGCGCTGCGCGGTCATCACGGCGGTCTCCTTCCCCGTGACCTGCTCCAGCCCCGCCTGGGTCTGGCGCCACTCGCTGAGGGCCTGGTCGCGCTGGTTGAAGAGGCCGGTGGCCTCCTGCCACTTGTAGATGGCCATGCCCTGCACGGCGTTCGGCAGCTGCGCGAGCAGCGTCGGCACGTCGTCCACGGAGTTCGCGTTCAGCACGTCGTTCGCGAGGGCCGCCGCGTCCTCCGGCTTGAGGCCGTTGCGCTCGAACTCCTGCGCGAGCTGGTCGCGTATCTCGAGGACGGGGCGGTCGTACTTCTCGCGGAACGCCGGGGAGCGCTCGAGGTCGAGCTTCCCGATCTGGTCCTCGAGGTCCTTGGCCCTCGTCTCCCCGTCGAGGAGCTGCTTCTCGAACGCCGCCTTCTCCTCGAGGAACTTCGCCTTCTCGGCCGCCGCGGCCTCGAGCCGCTGCTTCAGCTGCTCGGCGAGCTGGCGGTACTGGCGGGCCTCCGCCCTCGACGCGGCGAACGCGTGCCCGATGCCGGACTTGTCGTTGTCGTCCTGCGGGAGCTGGATCTGCTGCTCCTGCGGGATGTCGGGAATGGGGGCGTCCTGCTGGACGGGCTGCTGCCCGGAGTACCGGTCGGCGAGCGACTGCGGCTGGGGCGGGGGAGGCGGGGGAGGCTGCGCCGCCGGAGCCGGGGCCGGAGCCGGGGCCGGGGCGGGCGGCTGCGCCACCGGAGCCGGGGCCGGAGCCGGGGCCGGAGCCGGGGCCGGAGCCGGGGCCAGCGGCTGCGGCGGAGGGGCGACGGGAGCCGGGGGCTGGGCCACCTGGGGCTCGTCGACCCCGCCGGTCGCGGGGTTCGCGTACTTGCCGAGCAGCCCCGCGACGATGTCCTGCGCGGCATTGCCCGACCTGGCGGCAGCGGCGACCTCCGGGGAGGGCGTGTGCTGGCCGGGTTCGTTTATCTGTTCTGCCATGTCAAATCCTCATTTCACGTGTGGTCCCCGGCGAGCATGTCCTGCACCGAGGTCTCGTAATTTTCTTCCGGGAGGCTTCTCGAAGATGAATCAATTCCCGTGAACAGCTCCGGGAAGACGACCGACGGGTCGTCCATGAGCTGCGCCGCGAGGTTCAGCCCCGAGGTCACTCCGTACTGCACCGCCGTCTCCTTCACGTCGAGCGAGAGGGGCCCGTTCACCGCGAGGTCGCGGACGGCCGAGAGGACGAGCTTCGTCATCGGGTCGTCCGCCCACTTGCGGAACGTGTCCAGCATCTCGGCGCGCGAGAGGTGGCGGCGCAGCGCGAGGACGCCGGACGCGGGGGCGGCGAGGCCCTCGTGCCCGGACATCGGGACCCGGATCGCTCCGGGTGCCGTCATGCCTCTCCCCCCTCGGACGGGCTGCCGTCGGGCGGGCTGCCGGCCGGGACGCCGCCGTCGGGCAGCGTGTTGCCCGCGTCGGCGGGCTTCTCGGGCACGGTGAGGCGGTACGCGATCTCCGCGCGCTTCATCTGGACGGCCGCGAGCTCGCCGTCGATCTGCGACAGCTGGCCCATGATGCTGTGCCTCGCGAGGTTCAGCTGCGCCTCGCGCAGGCCCACCTCGGCGAAGGCGCGGCGCGCCTCGTCCTCGGTCATCGGAGTCTCCAGCCTCTTGCGGAACTCCTCCTCCGCGGCCTTGAGTCGCTGCTGCTCCTCGAACCGCGCCTTCATCTCCTCGGCCGCCTTCGCCTTGATTCCGGCTATCTCGGCCTCCCTGTTCTTCGCTTCGCCCATTTTCGCTCTCCTTGCTTTACAGGCTCATGAACTCGCCAGCGTCCGGTTCTTCGCCAGCGATGTCGGCGGGGGACGTCTGGCTGAAGCCCGTCGCCTGCTGGACCGCGTTCATCCGCTGGACGGCGGAGGCGGCGTTCGCCTTCGCCTGCACCATGCGGTCTTGCGCGGAAATCTTCGCGTCCGTCTCGCGGTTGCGGCGCTCCTCGTCGCCGGCCGCCTTCCGGTCCTCGATCTCGGCCTGGCGGCCGCGCGTCTCGGACTCGAGGCCGAGCTTGTGCATGTCCACCTCGTGCTGGAGGTCGGCCTTGTACTTGTCGATCTCGGCCTTCTTGTCGGCCTTGTACGCCTCCTTGCGGAAGTCGTTCTCGTCGGCGCGGCGCTGGAGCTCCTCCATCTCCCGCTCCTGCTTCTCGCGCTCGGCCTGCTCGACGCGCTCCTGCGTGGCGACGGCGAGGTTGAGGGACTTGACGGTCGGGCGCAGGTCGCGGAGCATCTTCTGCACCTGCTTGGTCTGCCCCTGCATACCGATCTGCATCCCGCCGATGGCGAGGTGCTCCTGGATGTGCTGCGAGCAGGCGACGAGCGTCTGCAACAGGCCGCGGGGGTCCTCGATCTGCTTCGCCTCCTCCTCGGAAGGCTGGCTGTCGGGGCGCGCGCCGACCGCGTCCACGATCTCCTGGAGGAGCCTCGCGTGGACGGGGATGTGGCTCCAGTGCAGCTGGTCCTGGCCGACCATCGTCTCCTTGCCTTCGCGGAACATGTTGTTCTCGAGGACGGCGAGGGACGCCGCGTCGGACGGCTGCTGGTCGCGGCTGTTCTCCGGGATGTAGCGGTCCGCGGCCTGCTGGCCCATCCGGAGCTGCACGATGTCCCGGGTGGCGTTGCGGCGGCCGGTCTCGTCGAGGTTCCCGCCGAAGGCGCCGAGGACCTCCGAGAGGACGCCGACCTTGCCCTCGCTGCCGAGGACGAGGTCGCGGCACGTGACGACCGTGAACGACTGGGGGATCTCCGCGATCACCTCCTGGGTGACGCCGCGGCGGGCGCACCTCTCGAGGAACACGCCGATCTCCGGGAAGTCCGCGGTGAGGACGGGGTCGTTCGACACGGCGAGCCGGACGAACCGCTTGAACGTCTCGCGGAACACCTTGTCGAGCACCGCGAGCTTCTGCACGAACAGGGCCTCCTCCTTGTGCGAGCGGAGGCGCTGCTGAAGCTCGACCTCGGCCTTCGTCTGCCGGTCGGAGCCCTGGAAGGTCTTGACGCCCGTGGTGCCGACGGGGCCCTTGTCCGCGCCCGTCACGGAGTTGATCCCGATGTTGTCGAGGAGCTGCTTGACCTGCGCGAGCTGCTGGAAGTTCGGGGACACCTGGCTCTGCGCCGGGGTGAACTCCTGCGGGATGAAGGTGTACGGCCCCTGCTCGTTGATGGTGAGGTTCGACTGCGTGCCGGCCGTCTTCTGCGTGAGGACGAACGTGGACGCGCGGAACGCGACGTCGACCATCTGGCAGGTGAAGCGGTTGTTGAGCGCCTCGATCGGGAAGAGGAACGACGCGAGGCCCCGGACGGCGCGGGCGTACTTGCAGTTCACGCTGTACGGGAACCACAGGAGGCACTCGTCCATCGTGGCGTACGCGCCCGTCTTGCGGAAGAGGAAGTCCTTCTGCTCCGACGCCGGCATCATGATGTGGGTGATGGAGCGCGGGAAGGACATCTCGCGGACGAACGCGTGGATGACCTTCAGCTCGTCGAACTGGTGCTCCTCCTGGTAGCGGTTCTGCCGCCAGAGCGAGAGGCCCTGCTCCGCGACGGACGTGCCGTTCTCGACCCCGGGCTGGGCCGCGGTCTCCTGGCTGTTCGCGAACACGTCCACGAGCCAGCGCTCGAGCGCCTTCACGTCCCACCCCTCCTGCTCGGCGACCTCGCGGTTGTCGAGGAGGTAGAAGATGTACGACGCCTGGAGCGTGGACTCGAACATGAAGAGGTCGTGGTTCGACGATATGACGGATCCGTTCCCGACGAAGCGCAGCTGCCCGCGCTCGAGCGCGATGGGATTGTAGTCGATGGAGTCCGGCCACGTGATCGGCCCGAGCCCGTACAGGTCCGCCTCCGTGTGCATCATGGAGAGCGCGGGGATCACCTTCCCCGTCTCGCGGATCGTGTTCGAGAACTCCTCCGCGACGACGCGGGCGATGCGCTCGGCGTCGGGGCCCGCGAGCTCGCGCGCGAGCGGGCGGAGCTCCACGAGGTTCGCCGTGTCGGACGAGAGGCGGAGGAGCGCGTCGGCGCGGTTGTCGATGACGCCCTTCAGCCCGAGGAAGTTGACGTTCGCGATGTTCTTGAGGCCGCAGTTCCGGAGCTGCTCCGGGTTGTACGGGAGGTTGCCCTCGTACATGTTCCGGAGCGTGACCCGGCGCTTCGCCTCGGGCAGGTCCTCCTCCGTCAGCTTGTCGTACACGGCGCGGAGCGCGACCGGGTCGCTGAAGCGGCTCTTCGCGGGCTTCGGCGTCTGCTTCTCGACGACGTTGAATCCCTGTATCATTGCTTTTTCCTCCAGCAGCCGTCGGGGACGCCGCTCCACTCGGGGAGCTCGGACGCCTCGACGGCGGTGACTACGGACTCGAAGGTGGCGGCGGCCCGGCAGATGCCGGACAGGTCGTCGTCCGGGATGCGGCGCCTGCGGCCCTGGAACCGCTCGGCGATCCACTGGAGGTTCCCCGTGCAGGTGAGGCACACGTTCCGGTCGTGCTGCCTGCACTGGCGGCACACCGCGAGCCGGCGGACCATCTCGTCGTACGGGACGATGTTCTTCTGGAAGTACGGGACCGCGTTGGTCCGGGCCTCCTTCATCGTGAACGTCTTGCGCCCGCCCTCCGTGCAGTACCAGTCCGGCATGTCGGGGCACATGTACACGGCGACGGCGTCCTCGGGGACGGCCCTCACGCCGTGCCTCTCGAAAAGCGCCGTGACGAGGCCACGCATCGTGAACCAGTCGCGGGCCTCCACCCTCTCGCCGTTCAGCTCGAAGTAGAACTTGCCGCCGGGCGGCGGGCACATGACGGACTTGAACCTCGCGCTCACCTCTTCCCCACCTTCCTCGAAACCGTGACCGCGGTCTTCTTCTGCGTCTGGAACCCCGACTTCTTCAGGATGTCCTCGGCCGCCTTGACGGCCTCCTCCCGCACGGGCGTCTCGTGGCCCAGCGGCATCGGGGCCTCCTCGCGGACGGGTTCGACCCTCGCGTCGGACGGCGGAGGGAGCGGCGACACCCCGTTGCGCATGTGCATGAAATAGAGGTACTCCTCGCGGGACGTCGGGACGTGCGGGTTGAATCCCCCCATCGCCCAGACCTTGCCGTTCTCGTCCGTCACGTGCTTCAGCACCTTCCCCGTCCAGAAGCACATCGTCGGGGCCGTGCCGGGCGCGTGCGGCGACACGGGCGAGTACGTCTCCGGCGCGAAGAACTGCGGGGGCTTCCCCGACCTCACGCGCATGAACGTCTCCACGGGCTCGTCCGTGTAGGGGTTGACGATCCCCTGGAACGCCTTGCCGTTGCACTTGTACGTCTGCTGGAACATTCCGCTCTCCTAGTTGTACAGGGGGATGGTCGGCGCGAGCCGCCCGTCCCACTTCAGTTTTCCGTTCTCGAACTCGTAGAGGACGATCGAGGCCGCGGCGGTGTTGTCCGCGTTCTTCGACACCTCGGCGGTGAACCCGCCCTCGCCGTCCGCCTTCACGTGGACGTACACCGTGGCGGAGCCGCTGATCGCCCCGAGCGTCGTGGCCTCCACGTCGACCTTCACGAGACCGCAGTACACCCAGCCCTCGCCGACCTTCCATCCATCGGTCTTGCTCTTCGAGAGGGCGAACAGCGCGGCGTGGCTCCCGGCCACGTCCGCGTCGAACTTCACTCCGGTGTCTCCGGCCGAGAAGGACGGAGTCATCATCGTGGGGGTCGAGCCGAAGCCCGGCGTCACTGGCGATACCATCAGACCGTCGGCCACGTCACACCTCCCACTCTATGTCCTCGGCCTGGTTGCCGGTCACCTCGACGTACTCGATGCTCGTCTTCGCACGCTGCACGAGGCGGAGGTGGACGGAGCCGGACGAGGGGATGACCTGGCACGACGTGCCCTCGATGAGCTTCTTATTCTGGATATACGCGAGGACGGCGCTGTGCCAACCGCGCCCCATGATCTCCTTTATGTCGCGGGACACCGTCACCTGGCGGTAGCCCGTCACGGCGCCGGTCTCGTTGTCGAACACCGGGGTCATGTTGCACGACACGAGCGTGTAATCCCACTCGGCCTGCAAGGTCCAGTCATTAGCCTTGTCGACGTCCTTGCCGCCACTCGACACGTCCCAGTGGAACATCGCGGAGTACTGGCCGTCATAGAGGCCGTACTGGTTCAGGACACACGATGGGGTGAACGACGCGGCGGAGGGCGCGTTGGTCGCGAGCCCGATGAGCCCAGTAGACTGGCACTTGGCGTCGAAGTACTGCTGCGCCGCGTCGCGGACGGCGTTGCGCTCCGTGATCGTCGCGTTCCTGAAATAGAACGTCTTGCCCTCGACGAACTGCGTGCTGACCTCGTCGTCCCACGCCCGGTGGATCGGCGTGACCTTCGTCACCACCTCGTCGGCGGAACCGCCACGGTTGTAGTTGATCTGCTTGCCCATCGTGAGCAGGCCGTGCGATCCGCCCGTGAGCTCATCGAGCGCCGTCACGTCAGGCGACGACTTGTTGGCATCGGTCCGCACCTCCGTCTTGCGGAAGTGGTCGGCCTCGAAGTTGATCCTCGCGTCGGGGACATTCTTCTCCGTCGTCGTGCGCGTCACCGTCTTCGCGAAGCCGTAGTCGTCGAGCTCCGAGGTCTTGGTGTGGTAGTAGCCCGTGCCCTTGGAGACGACGCCGGGATCGGTCTTGTCGACCTCGCCCTCGCTCATCTCCACCTCGTCGTTCACGGTCGAGTAGAGGTCCTGCGACCAGTAGGCGGAGTCCTCCTTCGCGGAGGCCTGTAGCTCCACCTTCGTGAAGTCGGTCGTGCCGCCGGGGTTGTACGAGTGGCTCTGGCTGCACCCGACGTTCGACTCGCCGGGGTCCTGCGCGGTCGTGGTGACGTTGCGGTCGACGGTCGTCGTGATGAGCCCGCGCCTCGTGCGGCGGTACTCGACGCGCGCCTGCTGCACGGCCTTCTCGGTCGTGGTGCGCGTCACCGTCTTCACGAAGCCGTAGTCGTCGAGCGTCGAGTCCTTGATGACGGTCGTGCCGTCGGCGCGCGTCGGGGCGTTGTCGTCCACCTCGCCCGTCGACATGACGACCGCGTCGTCCACGTCCTCGAACTTCGTGCGCGCGTGGTGCGCGGCGTCCTTCTTCGAGGAGGCGGTGGGCTCCGTCACGGTGAGGTTGTAGCGCCCGCCCGGCGTCATCTCGTCGGACTGCGTGCAGCCGACGGCGGTCTCGCCGGGGTCGGCGGCGGTCGTCGCGGTGTTGCGCGTCACGGTCGTCTTGATGAGGCCGCGCGCCGTGCGGCGGTACGTGTGGCTCGCCACCTGCTCGGTCTCGGTCGTCGTGCGCTTCACCTTGCGGACGAAACCGTACTCGTCCATCTGCTCGTCGACCGTGCCGTAGCTGCCGTTCCCGGCCTCGGCGTGCTCGCTCGAGAGGGACGTCGCCATCGACACCACGTCGTCCGTGTGCTCGAACACGGTCTTCGCGCAGCGGCGGGAGTCGGGGTTGGAGCTCGCGGTGACGGTGACGGTCGTGAGGTTGTACCTCCCGCTCGGCGTCTTCTCGTGGGACTTCGACTCGCCGGGGTGCCCCGTGCCGGGGTCGGTCGCGGCGGTCGTGACGTTGCGGTCGACGCGCGTCGTGACGAGCCCGCGCGTGGTGCGGCGGTACGAGAGCTGCGCCTCCGTCACCGGCTTCTCGGTCGTGGTGCGCTCGACGATCTTCGTGAAGCCGTACTCGTCGGTGTCGGCGGTCTTCGTCTGGTACGTGCCCGCGCCCGCGTCGGGGGCGGCCGCGTGGAAGCTGCTCGGTATTCCCTCGTCCGTCATCGTGACGGCGTCGTCCACCTCCTCGAAGATGGTCTTCGCGCACCTCGCGGAGTCGGGCGTCGCGGAGGCCTCGACCTCCGTGACGGTGAGGTTGTAGAGCCCGCCAGGCGTCACCTCGTGCGCCTGCGTCTCGCCGATGCGCACGGGCTTCACGGCGGCAGTGGACGTGTTGCGGGTGACGGTCGTCGTGATCGTCCCGCGCAGGGTCTTGCGGTAGGTCTTCCCCGCCTCGTGCTCGTTCTCCTTCGTGGTCGTCTCGGTTCGCGTGACAGAGCCGTTCCTGTTCAGCTCGGAGGACTTCTCGTAGACGTAGCCGCCGCCCGCCGCCCTGACGTGCGCGGTCGGGTCGACCGTGCCTGCCGGGTCGGTCGTCGACTTCGAGTCGACGTGCGAGAACACGTCGGAGCGGCACGTGGCGCGGATGTCGAGCGCGCCCGTCGTGCGGTCCACCTCGACCACCGTGACGTCGTAGAGCCCGCCGGGCGTCCGCTTGTTGACTATGGTCTTGCCGATGTTGGCGATCGCGAACGCGGGCGCGGAGCCCGCGGCCGACGCTGGCTGGTTGCGGTCGGTCTTCGTGTGGGTCACGCCGTCGAGCGAGACCTCCCACCGCTCCTCCGCCTTCTCGACGCCCTTCTCCTGCTCGACGGTGAGGGTCTGCGTGACCGCGCCCTCCTCGTCCATGTCGGTGTCACGGGAGACGATCTTGCCGCCGACCCCGCCGCCCTCGACGTGGTCGTCGTCCTCCGGCATCGTCGCGCCGCCCGTCGTCTTCGAGTCGACGTGGGAGAAGAGGTCCTCCTTGCAGCGGTCGCCCGCGACGACCGGATCGGTCCTGTCGAACGTGGTGACGGTGTTGTTGTAGAGCCCGCCCGGCGTCTTCTCGTACCGGGCCGCGCCCCCGACCTCCACGTCGGTCGTGCTGACGGGCGCGGACTGGTTGGTGTTGACGACGGTGGTGCGCTTGCCCTTGCGGCCCACGCGCACCTCGACGGAAGACTGGCTCACCGGGCGCTCGACCTTCACCTTGCGCTGCACGGTGAAGGTGCCGTCCGGCTGGAGCTGCGAATCATAGTCGCGAATGACACCGCCGGAGGCGTCGGGCGCGATGCCGAGCGGCACGACCGCGCCGGTCGCCGCCTCCTCGTGCTGGCCCTCGTACTGCGTGTGGGTGGACGAGTCGCGGACGGTCGCGGCCTTGTTGGACTCCCTCACGACCTGGAACTTGAGCGTGCAGTCGGCGTTCTCGAGGAGGCCCTCGATCCGCACCGACGTGCCGCCGGACGTGCCGGCCGCGGGGATGTCGAGGAGCGCTCCCGTCTGGTCGACGTACCGTCCCGACGAGTCGGTGTACACGTTGTCCCACAGCTCGTGCGTGACGATCTTCGTCGCGTCGTCCTGCACGGTTGTCTCGGGGACGTGCTGCGTGAGCGCGACGCGCTTCACGACCTGGTAGTCGAACGTCCCGTCCTCCTTGCGGTTGACGGCGGCGATCGCGTAAGTGACGCCCTGCCCGCCTTCGGGGATGTCCTCGATGTCGCCCGCGTCCCACACGTAGTCGGTCTCGACCGTCTCCGAGCAGGAGCTCGACGACCCGAGCTTGTACGCGTCCTTGTTGTCGAACTCGACGAGGTCCTGGATGAGGGTGTACGTCGCGTCCGGCCTCACCGCGCCGACGGCGGCGGCCTGCGCGTCGCGCTGCCACAGGGTGAGGGTCGGGCGGTACGCGGTCTCGAAGTCGACGCCGTTCGCGATGACGCCGGTGTACGGGGCCTGCTCGAGGAGGAAGTCGATGGCGGGCTTCACGAACGCCCACGGCACGCCCTCGAGGAACCGGCGTATGCGCGTCGGTATCTCCTTGCGCGTCCCGTCCTTCCTCAGCCGCAGGCGCTTCGAGAGCACCTGCAAGCGCCACCTGTCCTTGGCGGAGGTGATCCAGGCCCTGGCCTGTTCGAGCTTTATGGAATCACGAGACTTCATGGGGGAAAACGCCATAATTATACCATATCGAGACGTGCGGGTCAATCGCGGCAGGCGTAGCCCTCGTCCTCGGGGAACCCGCCCGCCCACGTCTCCTCGGCCGGCACGGAGATCAGGGGCTTCACGGGCTGGACGGAGACGAGGGCCTGCGGCTCCATGACGGGCATCGAGCCGAACGGGGAGACGCCGAGGCGCTCCTTGACGATGAGCGCCGCGAGCGCGCACGCGTCGCACTCGTCCGGAGACTTCTTGAACCGGACCTTGAATACCTTCTTCTCCTCGAGCCGGAGCGGGGAGACGACCGCGCCCGTCGCGCCCCTCGTCGCGAACCGCCGGGTCGTGAGCGCCCGCAGCGCCTCGAGCGGGAGCCCGCGCACCATCCCCGCCTTGCAGAAGTCGGCGAGGACGCACCACGCCTCCGTGCCCCTGTCGTACACGACGTCCTTCGCGGGGCGCGGGTCGTTGGCCCGCATCGGGGTGTCGGACGCCCTCACCGAGTTGTTCACGCCGAGGCAGTCGGCGCCCGCGTAGATGAGGAGGTCGTCGGCGAGGCCCTGGTTCGCGGACGAGTCGACGGCCGTGTTGTAGAACGACGCCTCGTAGGGCTTGCGCATGATGTCGATCACCTGGTCGCGCATCTGCTGGACGGGCGGGCGCGGGTCGGTCGCGTGGATCTGTAGCCGCTGGAGCCCGTTCGTGAAGTCGAGGTAGGGGCGCCCCACCACGTCCCGGCGGAGGAAGCACCTCGCGCGGACGGCCCCGTCGCCTCCCTCCGACCACGCGGGGTCGATGCCGGCCGCGACCGCGACGATCGGGTCGGGCGAGTAGAGGTCGACCGTGTCGGTCACGTGGTTCTGGGCGGCGGTGCGGACGTCGAGCACCGTCGGGACGTTCGAGCCGGACGGGACGGGGAAGCCCCGCACCATCTGCCAGTAGACGGGCGCGTCCTCGTTCCCGTCGCAGTCGGCGAGGTTCGCGTCCACGACCTCCTTCGTTATGAGGAACGGGAACTCCTTCGAGGTCTCCGGCTTCACCACCGTTATGCACTTGAGGCCGTCGTGGTGCCGGACCAGGAACCCGCGCGTCGACGTCCAGAGCCCGGTGTTCACGTCCACCGACGCGGCGCCGCCAGGCGGCACGCAGTACTGGCACGACTCGTCCTCCCACGACGCCGGGTTCGCGAGGGCGAAGAACCGGAAGTCCTCCGCGCCCACGCGGAGGTTCTGCATCGCCTTCTTAATGTTGTCGTGGTGGGTGATGGTCGCGAGCTCGTCGATGACAAGGCGGACGTACCGCGCGTGCGCGCCCTGCAACTTGCCGGAGTCCTCGCTGTCGTTCACGGCGACGCCGACGATCCCGGCCTTCTCGCCGATCGACTCGGGCGAGTCGTCCGCGTCGTCGTTCAGGATCGCGTAGCCGGACTTGGAGAACTTGCCCGGGACGGCGAGCCCGAGCTTGTTGCGGCGGAGCGCCGCGAAGTACGTGACGACCGCGTTCCACGACCGGGACTTGAGGGACTGCTTGTCCGTCGAGCCGAGGCGGATCACCGTGTCGAACGGGTCGGTGATCCAGTCGAGGAGCATCAGGAGGCCGTAGTCGTTCGACTTGCCGCACGAGGCGCACCCCCACGTGATGCAGCCCTTCTCGGCCATCACCCAGTCGTGGAAGTGCTCCTCCGTCCAGGGCGGGACCTTGAAGTACTGCTCGGGTATGAGGGCCTTCGCGGCGTCGAGCATGGGGACCCAGGGGTCCTTGAACTCGACGCCGTACTGCGCCTTGAACTGCCGCCACTTCTTCGCGACCGTGAGGTCGATGAAGGCGTCGTGCATCTCGGCGGGCCAGTCGACCCCGTGTCTCCACTTGTACGTCACGGGACCTTCTTGAGCCCCCTGATGATCGCCTCCGCGATCTCGCCCGCGGCCTCGCCGCCCGCCACGATGATCTGCGTGTGGTTCGTGGAGACGTCGGAGTTGAGGTCGTTGAGCGCGAGGGAGACGACGTTCGTGCCGATGGTGACGCCGAGCGACCCGAACGACGTCCATACGCCGTACGAGTAGTAGCTCGCGTCCCACCCGCCCTCGACGATGCAGACGACGTTCGTCTGCCCCGGCGGGACGTACACGACGGGGTCGTGCTTGTGGACCGAGATGGAGCGGCAGCCAAGCGCGAGCAGGGCCGCCGCCACGCACCCGAACACGACGCGCTTCATCAGTCGAGCTCCAGGTCGAACCACTTCTCGAGGTAGTGCTTGAGGCCCTTCCAGCCGATGCCGAAGAGCGAGAAGCCGTTCCAGAGGAGGCTCACGCCCACCCCGCTCTGCTTCGGGACCCACTTGTCGACGGTCGCCCCGAACACGGCGTTGAGGTTCTGCTCCTCCGTCGCGTCGACGTTCCCGTCCTTGAACGAAGCGATCCACGTCTGGCCGATGGCCGCGACGTCGCCTCCGACTTCGAGGGCCACCTTAGTGTTCTTGTCCTCGAAGCTCTTCTTCGCCGCCTTCTTGACGAGGGCCGCGTAGATCTTCTTGATGATGTCGTTGCTGTTCATAGGATTCTCCTTTGCGCGTCTATTATACCAAAATCACGGGGCCACGTACACCACGCCGCCCATCGTCGAGCAGATGGCGCACCCGGACGGGACGCCCCACGGGTAGTTCGGCATGTCCCGGATGTCCTTCGGGGACTTGTCGATGTAGAGGGCCTCCAGCTTCTCCTGCGCGTCCTCGAAGCCCTTGAAGGTGAAGCAGTCCTTGCCGATGGAGTACACCCACGGCGGCACGGCGACGGAGTTCGCCTTCACGGCGACGGGCAGGGCCTTCACATTCGCGAAGGCATACATCACACGGCTGGGAGCATCGGCCGTGTCTCCGGCGAGCTGGGGTACGGTCGCCTGAAACCAGAACCGCTGCTGCGCCTCCTGGTCCATGCGCCTCTCCGCGGTCAGCCAACTCCAGATGCTGAACTCACATTCGGGCGCGTTCGCGGCGGAGGAGACGGGGACATCGAACATCTGGTACGTGGCGGTCCACGTCCCTGTATTGCGGTCGAACGCAAGCCGCAGCGCCTCGGCGCCGAGCACCATGTCGTACCAGACGTCAGACACGAACGCCGTCGTCGACGCTTGCAGCTGCTGGAACGCGTACTTCATGGCGTCGTACGGCGGGCACGACACGTAGCCCCGAGTGTAATGCAGACTCACGTACGACGAGTCCGCAGCCAAGTTCGTCACGGTGAACGTCATCGTGAGCGCGCCGACCTTCAGCGTCGCGACGTTGCCCTGCACGCCCAGAACCTCAACCGGGCCGGAGAGCCCGGACGTGCTCCCGAACGACGGGGCGTCGGCCCCGTAGGGGAAATCGTAGCCGGACGTGGAGATCGTCACGTCTCCATTCAGGCTCGCCGTGGCCGCATGGTCGGAGTCGAGCGCCAGCGACGGGACGAGGACGCCGTTCACCGTCGTGTACGTCACGTTGAGGAGGATGTAGTCGGTATCGTCCCAGTTCACGTACAGCTTGAGGGATTCGGGGATGTAGTCATTGTCCCCGTCGATCTCCTGCACGTAGAACTTCGACGAGCCGCACAGGTCGTCTATCGCGTCCCTGTACGCGTCCACGGTGGGCGACGACCACCCGGCGAGCCCCGGAACAGGGACCGTGTACTGAAGCGAGTGCGTGAACGGTACGCCCGCGAAGCACCGGACCGGGAACTGCGTGACGCCGAACGGGATCCAGTCGAGGGAACCCAGCCCGGTGCAGCCCTCGAAGCACGACGCGCCGACCGAATTGAGGAGCGGGACGGCGGAGTACTTCGTCGTCGCCTCGGCGACGGGGTAGCCAGGCCACACGCTGCCGAGGTCGGTCACGGCTACACCGGTGATCATCGCCGTGGCCCCGGTGACAGTATTGCCGCTCACCGCGCGGTCGACCTTCACGCTCACGAGCGTCTCGAACCTCCGGCCCTCCGTCTCGAGGACGAGTCTCACGTACCCGTCTGTGGATATGGACACAGGGGAGAAGCCTGTCTCATCCGGCCGGCTTCTCGCGGGAGCGACGGCCTCCGGGTCCCAGGACTCCGAAGGCGCGTACTCGTCGGGATCGTACGAACGCAACGCCACAAGCGTACTGTCCGACGTCCCGTCGTACGAGTAGATATACCCACCTGTCCTGGACTGTTCACAGGACACGCTCGCCAGCGCCGCAGCATAGTCGGAAGCCGAAGACGGAGTGACCGGCACCCCATGCGCGTCCAGCTTGGGAGGCCCAGACGTGCTTGGGTCGTCCTTGACCCGCACAATAAAATCGAGATCATCGGCAAGATGGAACGCTATGGTGAAATCCATGCCGGACGAACGCGGGTAGGAGCTAGTATAGACATCATAGTCGGACAGCGCGTCCCGTACCCTCTGCACAGCCGTCGCAGACGACGAAGCCTCCAGCTCTGCCGTAAACGCAGAGTCCGACAGACTCGTGTCTCCCTCAAAGCACGACGCCCCAAAGTGCGTGACGGCGCGAGCGGATGTGAAAGCGGCGAGAGGCGGATAGCTCGTCACCAGATCTTCCGCCGACCGTTCGCCTGACGCCCTCCACAGCTCCTTGCACAATATGGGTGCCGCGGAGTACAGCTCGGGCCACTTGTCCTCCACCGCGCACTTCACGTCGGCAAGCGCCACCGCGCCGGCGAACGCGTACGAGCCGAAGGAAGAGACTCCGCGCGGCACGCCGCCGGCCGTCGCCAGGCTCTCGCATCCGCGGAAAGCCTGTGACGAGACGAACGGAACCTTCGACGGAAACCCCGTCAGCGCCGTAAGCGGTGTGTTCATGAACGCTCCCGCCCCGACGGTGCGCACGTGGCTGAACGGAGAAAGCGATGCCACGGCGGTATTGGCGAAGCAGAACGGCGGGACGTCCTCGATAAGAAACGGGTAAGCGGTCGGGGCCAGGTACGAACACCCGTCAAAGCAGTGCGCGGACAGCATCGAGGCCGGCGTCACCATGTTCAGGTCGTGCAGCGCCGACAGCGCGGCGCCGCCGTCGGTCAGCTTCGACAGCACGTACGTCTCCAGCGAGGAGATGTCCATGTCGTCGCAGAAATACGGCGTTATGCTCCCGCCGTTCACCTTGGACACCAGCGCGGCGGCCACGTAGACCATGAACCGCATGAAGTTGATCGCCTGCCCCTCCTTCGTCGGCGAAGGCTGGTACTGCCGCCGGTCGAGGCTCGCGTTCACGACTATGTGCCCGTTGCGCTGCACCTCTGCCGAGACCGCCTTCATCTTCGCGTCCTCGATCCTTATGGTGTACACGATCTTGAGGGTGGTCGAGCCGCCATTGGCAGTCTTGGTCACCTCCTTGACCACATTGCCGTCCACGTTCAACGGGATGTCATAGAACACCACGTCGTCGTTCACGCCAGGACAGCACATCCAGAGATTGCACAGCGTAGACGTTTGGCCCGGCAGCTGAATACCGACGACCGTGTGCCTAGCACCGTTGCTGGCATAAGGATGCGACGCGTCAAGAACCTCGGTCAGTTCGCCGGTGAACACGACGAACCCGTCGGGGGCCATCTTCGACGCCGTCTCCACGACGCCCGCCATGACCATCAGCTCCGCGCTGTAGTAGAAGAAGCCGTCACCGGTGGAGCGAAGCTCCCACATCCCGCCTTCGTCCTGGCAGAACTGCGTGTACACGTCGTAGCCCACGATCGAATCCATGTCAGCGACGGTGACGTCATACAGGAAGCCGAGCAGATTGTGCATCACCCCGCTGGACGAGGACGACATGCGCGACAGCCCCTCAAGCTCCAGCCTGTCGCATAGCGCGACCAGGCCCCCGATGTCCTGGAGGTGGCCGATCGCCGGGGGGTTGGCTCGATTGTTGAAAAACACCCACTGCTGCTGGGAAACTTCCGTCCCGCACCCGGCAAAACACCACTCGCCGAACTTCGGGTACTCCGCCACGACCGGGTCGCCGTCGTTGAAGTGCGTGGACGCATCGACCACATGGACGTCTAGGTCGGGCAGGCTGTCGAGATTCTTCATTCCCGTGCAGTACGCGAAGCAATAGTCTCCCATCTCCATCAGCTTCGGCGGAAGCGGCGGGAGCTCGGCGAGCGCGCCGCACCCCTGGAAGCACCGCGCCGGGAGCTTCGTCACGGTGTCTGCCCATCCCGACATGTCGACGTCGTAGAGACCGCACCACCTCGTCCTCCTCACGATGATCGGCGGCGTCTCCGTCTCGTCCAGCTCGAACCAGTCGTGCGGCGCGCGGAAGCAGTCCATGAACGCGCCCTCCTTCAGCTCGACGTTGGCAGGGAGCCCGGCGAGCGAGTCGAGGCCGGAGCACCCGGAGAACGCATAGGGCTCGACATGCAGCGTGTCCGTCAGGCCGGTGAGGTCCGGGAGCGCGCGTATCATCCTGTCCCCCGTGAAGCACCCTCCCGGAATCTCCAGGCGCGTCATCCCGGGAACCACGTCCTCGAATCGCGAGATGTCGTGAAGGCCCCACTCTGTCGAAACCTTCTCCGGCGGGGTCTCCGCCGGGTGATCCTCGCCGTAGCTGCCTCTGAAGCACCGCTCGCCGATAGAGGTGAGAGACGTCGGAAGACCCGCAAGCGACGGCAAAAGGTCACACGCGTCGTAGCACTCCTTCCCCATGTATTCCAGCGTGGACGGAAGCCCGGAAAGGGACGCGACGGGCGTCCTCGCGAAACACCTGTCGTCCGCCCGTTCCAGTCCGGCGGGCGTCCCCGCCATGGAGACGAGCGACGAGCAGTCCTCGAAGCACGACTCGCCGAACACGGTGATCCCGCTCCCGGCCCCACAGTTCGGCGAAGCGAGGGACGCGCACCTGTAGAAGCACCCCTTCGGCAACTCCGTGACCGCCGTCGACGCGAGGGCCGTGATGTCCGAGAGCGACGTGCATCTCGCGAAGCAGTACGGGAGGAGCTCCTCCAGCGTGGACGGGACGCCCGACAGCGTCCGGAGGGACGAACACCCGTCGAAGCACTTCTCGCCGAACGTCGTCGCGGCGGAGAACCCGCCCTGTAGCGAGAGGAGCGACGCGCACCGGTAGAAGCTCCTCTCGGCGCACGGGTCGAAGGCGGACATGCCGTCTATCGTGCGGAGCGACGTGCAGCGGGCGAACGCCGCGACGCCGGACGACGTCACCTTCGCGAGGAACCTCGGGGCGAACTCGCGGATGCCGTAGCACCCCTCGAAGCAGCTCTCGCCGAGCGAGAGCCCGGATCCGTAGTAGAGCGGCTCGAACCTCGGGCCGAGCCTCCCGCAGTCGAGGAACGCCCGCGCGCCCAGCGCGGCCGCCGTCGAGTTGATCGCCTTCACCTCGAGGAGCTTCGACGCGATGTCGTTCGAGTCGTCGGGGTTCGCGAGCGCGACGGCCGTGAACACGTCGTCGGCGACGACGTCCACGGTCCCGGCGAGGTTCGTCTGGAAGTAGTACTTCGTGGACGAGCCGGGGAGCGACGTGCGCGGCCCGCCCCCGTACGTGGCGTACGGCTGCTGCGACGCCGCGGACCTGGACGACTGGAACGGCGCCGTCGCGCGGAACCACAGGTTCAGCGCCGGCAGCGGCGCGGAGCCGTCCTCCGAGAACCCGGCGAATCGCATGGCGTGGAACATCGGCTACACCTCGTACAGGTTCTTGCGGGTGACGGCGAACACTCCGGGCCGGAGCTCCGTGAGCGCGTAGACGACCTTCATGCCGTACGCGATCCCGGACATCGAGAAGAGCCCCGTCGCCGTGTAGGAGAACTTCGACACGGCGGCCCCGGCCCTCGTGACGAACCCGGCGAACGTGACGGGGACCTGGCCCGACCCCGCGTCGGACGGGAAGTCGAGGACGACGAGGAAGTCGCGCGCGACCGTCCCGTTCTGGTACGCGTCGGGAACGGCGACGGTGAGGACGTTCGAGACGCGCGCCAGCCACGCGCCCGACATGACGATCGTGTTCACGGCCTTGTCGTCGACGGGGATGAGGCCCGTGTTCGACGGCAGCCCCGCCGGCTCCGTGATGACGTTGATGACGGCGGACTGCCCGCCCGTCACGGACAGGTTGTTCACCTGCGTCTGCAACGCCGCTACCGTCGCGTCCCTCTGCGCGAGCGCGGCGAACACGGCGCTTGCGGCCGGGGGCTTCGCCTCCGTCGCCGTGATCGACCGCGCGGGCCACGAGGCGAGGACCGTGTCGAGGTTCAGCTCCGCGCCCGCCGTCGTCCGGTACACGAACGTGTTGCCGTCGCCCGAGCGGAGGTAGCCGTTCGACGCGAGGTACGCGGGGGTCACGTACGTGGACGCCGCGCCGGTCTTCGTGAGGTACGGCGAGAGCGCCGTCGAGAGCGCCGCCGAGTCTATGTACGACGCGAGGGCAGCCGAAAGCGCGGAGCCCGTGACGTAGCCGAGCCCCGACAGGTACGTCCGCGTCACGTAGGTCGACGCCGCCTCGGACTTCGCGAGGTAGCCCTGGAGCACGACGTCGAGATTCCGCTCCGGGTACACGCCGGGCGACGTCGGGGACCGGAACACCGCGCCCATGATCCCGGTCGGGAGGTCGGCGGGGCCAGGGTAGTTCTCGAGCTTCAGGTAGCGCGCGTCCCCCGCCGTCTGCGTGAGGTACGTCGAGAGCGCGGCCGAGAGCGCGGAACCCGTGACGTAGGACGCGAGCGCGGACGCGAGCGCCTCCGAGTTGACATAACCATTGGTCAGCAGCCACGCCGGGGTCACGTACCCGGACAGCTCCGACCTCTGGACGTACGGTTGGAGAATCGTGTCGAGGTTCAGGACGGGCCACTCGCCGCCCCCGCTCCTCGTGCGGAACACGCAGCCCTCGAGGACGCCGGAGACCTCCGAGCGCGGGAGGTACGCCGACAGCTCCTCCTTCGTCGCGTACGTGGTCGCCGCCGACGTCCGCGTGAGGTACGACGTCGAGAGGAGCGCCGTGAGCGAGGTCCGCGTCACGTAGGAGGCGAGCGCCGCCGAGAGCGCCGCCGAGTCGACGAACCCGTAGTCGGAGATGCGGCTCACCTGCACGTAGCCCTGCAAGGCCGTCTGCATCGCCGAGAGCGTGGCGTACGCGGCGAGGTCGGACGTCCTCGCGTAGCCGGAGAGCCCCGTCGTCGGGACGTACCCGGCTAGCCTCGCGTCGAGCGACGCGTTCGACACGTACCCCGCGAGGACGGACGTCAGCTGGACGGGCGTGACGCCTGCGGCCGGCGTGGCCGGCGCCCACACCATCGACTCCCCGGAGCCGTTCGCGACGTACACGCGCTGCGCGGCGAGGTCGATGTAGAGGTCGGTCCTCCTGTGGCCCTGCGCGGACGACGGCGCGCCGATCCCGAGCTCGATGGTCGGCACCAGCGCCAGCGTCCTGTGCGGGTCGTTGTGGTCGAGTATGTGCTGCGCGAGCGCCGTCCCCTCCCCGCCGAGCGAGGCGAGCGGCGATCCGCACACGTTGCAGTTTTCGTCGGACATGTCCCTAGTCCTCCTTCACGCTTGCCCTGAACTTCACCTTCGCGACGACGCCGAGGACGGCGACGATGCCAGCCGCGTCCTCGTCCATCTTGTCGGAACCCCACTCCGCCACGTCGCCGGACGGTTCCGTCGGCTCCTGATACAGATCGAGCCCCGGAACGTCCACCTGCGTCCCGCCCGAAGGCTGCGGCACGTCGGGTATCTCGGACACCGTGAGGTAATGCCCGTCGTATTCCGCGGGCACCGCGGCGACATACAGTGCGGAGTCCAGCTCCCCCTTCAGCGTCTTGAAGTCCGTAAGGGCCCCCGTCGTGGGGTTCGTGAGAATCTTCTTGCGTGACAGTTCGTTCTTCAGCCTCCGCGACGACGCGACCATCACGACATGCACATCGTCGGCCTCGATCCACTCCGGCAGCTCACACGGCCACGTCATCCCAGTCGGCGTCCCCTCGTACGAGATGCTCCTGTCCTTGCTGGTCCGGCTGCCCCAGAACTCCTCGACGGCGTGCGTGTAGATCGGGCAGGGGCTCGTCGCATGGTGGCACGAGTTGATGCGATGTGCCTCGTATTCCGTCACGCAGCTAAAGGAGTACCTGGTCGGGAATGGTCCGACGGGACCAATCACGGCGGGCACGCGGTCCGGCGGGCAAGCCCAGCCACCTGGGACAGACGCGGTCACGGTGGTGTCCGCTGTGCTGTCCAGCGAACTGGAAGACCCGGGACCGGAATGGATCGTCCCGCACCCGTCGGAACAGTCGTCGTGGGTCTTGTGCCGTCCGTTCGTCTCGGTCTGTCCTGTTGTTCGATCCAGCTTGTCGACAGCGTCGAGCTCCTGCGCCGTCGCGCCGAGAGGCACAAAGAGCACGGTCGCCTTCTCGCAGTCGGAGTGCGGGGCAAGGAGCTGTCGCGACAGATACTTGACGCTCACGCCGCTCTTGTCATCTCCGTCCTCGAACTGGTCGTCCGTCTCCTGCCAGGCGAACTCCGGCATGTCCAAGTCGTCATCCGGCATCTCGCGGTCAAACAACCTGATCGAAAGGAAATCGCGCACCGCGGCCTTCGCCATGAGCCGCTTGTACCCTGCAAGCGGGTCCAAGTCGCTGCTCGGAACCTCGTAGCTGTCCGCCCCGTAAGGGAGCCCAAGCCCGTCGTTGTCCTCGAATCTCGGCGTGAACAGCGACGTGTTGCTGGTCTCCCACTCCATTCTGATCGCGCCGATCGACGTCCACTCCGTAGGGACCGCATCCTCCTCGACCACCACCCCGACGGGGCATGAGTCTCCCTCCCACGCCGTCGCCCACCCCCGTATGGTCGTCCTCGCTTCCTCCAAAAAATCCTTCAGCACGACCGGCGGCTGCTTTGTGCCGGCCACATTGGTAGACACCACCTGGTCCGGTCCGGGATTAGACAGCCAAGAGGACGCACTGTATCTCCCCCCGAACCCGTTACGCCTGAACCACTCCACCTCGCGCACGATCTCCGTGAGCCACGCGGGATCGAGGCACTTGAGCGGGGGGTCGAGGAGACCCTCGAGGTCGGAAAGGGAATCGTAGGGCATCCCGTCCGCGGCGTCGGCGCGGGCAGGGTACGACTCGAACTCGTCGAAGAACGCCTTGAACGGGTTCACGTTCACGAGGGCGAAGTCTGATTCGGACTCGATCATCCGCCCTCCCCGCTCGAGTAGAGCTCCAGGTGCCACCCCCTGCCACCGTCGTACACGACGGAGTACACCGCGCCCCCGTCCTCGTAGCTGCGCTCGCGGGCGCGGAGGAAGCCCTTCGCGTCGTAGTAGTCGATGTAGCCGTCCTCCGTGAGTACGTTCTCGTACCACATGTCGGCCCTCGGGTCGCCGGACTCGTACAGGCCGTTGCCGAGATTCACGTTTCCGCGCGCCGCCACCTTTCCGCCGAGCCTGTCGACGACGTACTGCCAATACGGACCGTACTCCGCGACCGTGACGTTCCTGTAGTCGCCCGGCTCGCCGTAGTTGTCGTCCGCGTACCAGGCGGACTGCATGGAGTCGTCGACGCTGCCGGGGTTCCAGTACCTGTAGGCGACGAGGTTGCCGAGCGTGTCGCACTTCCTGCCGTGCGTGTCGCACACGTGCCCCTCGCGGTCGACCCAGAACCCCGTCACGGGGTCTATCGGGAGGTCGTCATCGTCCACGTAGAAGCCGTGCTCGTCGCACGTGATCCACCTCGCGAGGTCCTCGTGGTACTTGATCAGGTGACCGGCCTCGTCCACGAAGCGGCCCTGGTCGTCCACCAGCCTGCCCTGCGAGTCGACGCGCCTCCCGTCGGAGTTCCGCCAGAACCTCCCCTCGTTGTCGAACGTGACGTCGGTGCAGTGGCACTTGAGGTACGAGGCCCCGAACGGGAACCCCATGTTCAGGACCTCCTGCCTCTCGTTCCCGCAGAAGAGCTCGGCCTTGCAGTGCCCCGCCGTGACGAACGTCGGCATGTGCGACGAGTTGTCGGACCCGAACGCCTCGGCATGCACGGACGTGAGCCGCCCGACGTATATCTTCACGCCCTCCGCGGCGGCGGAGACGAACATCCGCGTCGCGATGCTCGTGAGCGACGGGAGGTACAGGAGCTTCAGGTTGTCGCAGAACCCGAACGGCGTGGTCGTGGTGTACCCCGCCGCGTGCGCCACGTCGCCGAACCCCCTGACGCTCGGGGCCCAGAACTCCTCCAGCATGTACAGGGCGACCGTCGGCCAGTAGAACATGGGGATGCTGTCGAACGGTCTCGCGTCGCGGAGGTTCCGCATCACGAGCTTGCGCGGGCCGGACACGCCGTACATCTCGGTGACGGAGCTCCCGCTGTACTCGAACCACGGCAGCTGCCACGTCAGCCTGTCGGAGTCGACCACCGCCGTGTCCACCGACCACCAGCCGATCATGTCGAACTTCTCCGGCTTCTGCGGCATGTGCAGTATCTCGTGCAGGGCCGCGGTCTCGTCGACGACGGAGTGCGCGGTCGAGTACGTGTTCGCGCTCCCGGACGGGCGGTGCTTGCCCGTGAGGCCGATGCTCGTGAGGTCGCCGGTGACGCGGATCTCGTACACGCCGTCCGCCGCGTACTCGTGCCGGAAGAGCGGGGTCGAGCGGTCGTCCACCACCTCGCCGTCGAGCTTCGTCGTGCCGGAGGGGAACGTCACCGTATGCGTCTCGCCGTCGCCGAAGTCGAACACGACGTCGCCGCTGCCCGATACGCTGAACACCTCGAAGGAGTACCTGCCGTCCGCGGCCGACACGACGGCGCGGCCGGCGAACGCGACCCCGTCCCACGCGGCTGCGCCCTCGTCGGGCAGCGTCGTGCTGTACGCGGCGGCGGAGTCCACGCTACGCCCCCTGTTCCGTCACTACCTTCCTCGAGACGAGGAACCTCCCGTCGGCCACCTCGGTGAACCCGAAGACGACCATCTGGCCGTCGAGGTCGAAGAGCGACGCGTCCACCTCGAACACGCCGTCGGTCGCGGAGTAGAACCTGCACTGCACGGTCTCGGACTGCCTCGTCTCGGGCAGCACCTCGAACGACGTCCCGGCCCACATCGAGGTCCCGCGGTCGAACGCCACGGTCAGTATGAAGTCGCGGGCCGCGCCCTCCGAGCGGACGGGCATGAGGAGCGGGATCTCGTCCGTGCTCCCCGTGAGGACGACGAGGTTGTTGGACCGCGCGGTCGGCTTGAACTTCCCGCCGTCCAGCTCGAGGACGGCGAGCGCCGTCCCGTTCCCCTTCTCGACCGCGATGCTCGAGGCGAGGTCGGCGAGGTCCTCCGCCGTCGCGAAGTTCTCGGCCACCGCCGCCACCTTCGCGTTCACTACGGACTCGACGTTCGCCTGCGTCACGTACGCGGCGAGCGCGGACGAGAGGGCGGAGGCGGTGACGAGCCCCGCCGCGGACGCCGCCGTCGCGAAGTCCGTCTTCCTGACGAAGCCGCCCGGCGCGTCCGCGGCGGACACGGTCAGGTAGCCGGAGAGGCCCAGCGACGACGGCGCGTCGACCGTCCGCAGGTACGACGCGAGGGCCGCGTTGAGGGCGCCCACGGTCACGACGGCGCCCGTCCCCGTCCCCGCCTGCACGTACCTCGCGTCGGCCGCCGTCTGGGTGACGAACCCGGAGAGCGACGTCGTGAGGGCGTAGCCCGCGAGCGCGGCCGAGAGCTGCACCGGGGTGACGTAGGGGAGGGCCGCGTTCTTGCGCAGGAACCCGTCCGGCGCGTCGGCGGCGGCCGCCGTCAGGTACGTGGACGCGGCCGCGGACGCCGAGAGGTAGCCCGCGAGCGCCTCCGAGAGCTGCGTCCGCGTGACGTACTCGTACTCCGCCGCGTCGCCGGCGAGCACGTACCTCGCGTCGGCCGCGGCCTGCGTGAGGAAGCCGCCCGCCGAGATCGCGGTCGCGACGTACGTCTTCGAGGCGAGCGGCGAGACCGCGGACGCGAGGGCGGACTGCGTGACGAAGTTGTAGCCGGAGAGGTCGGACGGGCGCAGGTAGCCGGAGAGCGAGGCAGTGGTCGCGTAGTCCGCGAGCATCGCCTTCGTCGCGTACGCGGAGAGGTCCTGCGCGGACGGGGACTTGTCGGCGACCTTCGTCCACGCGAGCGACCCGCCCTGCTGCGTGAGGCATAGCCACAGCGTCCCCGCCGTCAGGTCCACGAACCAGTCGCCGGACTTGGCGCCGTCCGTGGAGCTCGGCGCGGCGGAGCCGAAGGAGACCCCCGGGAGGACCGCCCTCACGAGCTCGAGCGTGCGGTGCGGGTCGTTGAAGTCGGCGACGTGGCTCTGCCACGACCCGGCCCCTCCGCCCGCGCCCGCCGAAAGCGGGGAACCGCATACGTCGCAGTCGGTCATCCTACTCCGCCCCGTCGAAGACGCGGGTCAGCACCGCGCCGTACATAAACTGCCGCTCGAACGCCCTGTTCGAGACGTAGACCTTGCCGTCCCTGCCGTACGCCTTCCCCCACGAGTTCATGATGAGGAACCCGCCCTCGTCGTACCCGCAGACGAGGACGGCGTGCCCGCCCTGCATCTCGAATCCGGGGCCGCCCTTTATGACGGCGTTCTTAGGGGCGAACCACTCGTCCGTGATGTTGAACCCGGCGAGGCAGCACCCGTAGCGGTGGACGGCGTACTTGGTCTCGTCGAGGCCCTCGGAGTCGCCGAACCCGAACCACGAGTTGCCGAACGTCTTGACGAGGCACTCCCGCCCGAAGACGTTGGTCGCGATGAGCCCCTTGAGGGCGCACTCGAGGTACGTGCCGTCGCCCGTCGGGTCGCCGTCGATCGTCTTCGCGTGCCGGTAGACCGGCGCGGGGTCGATCTCCTGGCGGAACCCCTTCATGCGCCAGAGGACGCTCTCGGCGAAGTTCGACGCGGCGTACGCGGCGCACCACGGCTTCGAGCCCTGGTCCTCGGCCGGCGTGCAGTAGCCGTCCAGGAGGAGCTCCTTCGGGGCCTCGAACCTGGCCGATACCTTGAGGGCCCTCTTGCCTGCGAGCCTGACGGGTATCTTCAGGCCGGCCGGGTTGTAGGACTTGCGGAAGTTCATTTCCACCACCTTTCGTGCTGCGGGTACGTGTCGCCGCTCGGGACGTCCGTGCGGCTCTTGCAGCCTGCGACCGCGGCCAGCAGCATGGCCGCAACTACCAACGCCTTCGTCATTTCGCGCCTCCGGTCACCGTGGACGTGGCGGCGCCGCGGATCGCGTTCACGCCCTCCGCCCCGGTCTTGATGTATATGACCGCCCACACGAGGACGAGTATTAGCACGAAGTACCGCAGGGACTCGGAGGAGAGCAGGAGCGTGAGCCAGCCCCCCTCCTTCTTCTGCGGCGTCCGAAGGACGCACTTCGAGCACAGGTTCTCGTGCCTCCTGTCGACGAGGGCCTCGAGCTTGTCGAGCGTCCACAGGTTGTCCTGTATCTTCCCGAGCTCGTCCAGCACCTTCGTCTGCGACCTGAGAAGCGCGGCGGAGACCTTGTCGCGGGTCTTGTCGTCCGCCTCCCCGCGGTCGAGCATGGAGAGCACCGCCTCCGTCTGGTTGTCTGCCATTATGTCGGCCATCTCCGATGTCCTCCAGGGAAAACGTCGCGTCCGGGCTCTCCTCCGGGCGCGACAAACCGGTTTCAGCTATTGCGCTCCGGTCTCGACGTAGCCGATCATCTTGGACAGGTCGTCGGCCGAAAGCCATATCCCGAGCTTCTTCACGAAAAGCTCGCCTCCCGCCGCGGCGATGCCGCCGTCGACGCCCTTGCGCACGAGGTCCATGTCGATGTTCCCCTCGGCGTCGACGAGCCCTAGCTCCTTCGCGTCCGCGAACTGCTCGTCGGTGATGCGGAGCATCCCCATCGCGTGCGCCCACCCGATCTTGAACCGGGCGGCGTTGTCCTCCTTGCCGCGGTTCAGCTTGGGCATGAGGACCTTCACCATGTACTCGTCGATGCGCTGGCTCGCGAGCTCTCTTGATACCTTCATCTCTTTTCTCCTTCGTTAGGCCGGGCCGGAATTGGCCGTCGCCGGCGGGAGGAAGCCCGGGCTGCCTCCCGCCGACGGCGGTCACGGGACTAGCCCTGGCCCTGCTGCGTCGTCTTCGGCATCGCCGCGACGATGGCATTCGCGAGGGTGGTCACGTCAGGCGCGGGGGCCGGGACGGGAACGACCTGCACGGGGCCGACGCCGGGGGCGAGGTTCGAGTTGGGGAGCATCAGGCGGAACGCGGAACGAAGCTCCGCGACCTGCTCCTTCAGGCAGTCGATGCGGCCTTCCTGCTTGGCGTTCCAGGCGACCTGGGCCGTGTTCAGCTCGTTCGCGTAGAGCTTCGCCTTCAGCTCCTGGTTCTCGGCCGTGAGGTCGAGGGTCTTCTGCGTGACCGGCTCCATGCCGGGCGGTGGCGGGGGCGGGTTGCCGCCGAGCAGGTTGCCCAGGATGCCGCCCGGGCCCTTGACCGCAGACGCGGTGGCGGCGGCCGCGAGCCAGTACAGCGGGCCCTTCAGCCCGCCGCCCTCGTAGACGCCGTCTTCGTTGTCGGATCTCATGTGATGATTCTCCTTGTTTGGATGTTGCGTTGACTTCTCCCCGCCCACCCGGGCAGGGAAAATCACTTGCCCGCCTGCGGGTCGGCCGGGGCCTTCGCGGGATCCTCCTTCTCGGGCTCCGCGCCGTCCCCGCCCATCTCGGACTCGACGACCTTCGCGGCGGCCTCGAGGGCGGCGTACGTCGCGCACTCCTCGTTGTAATGGATCCACTTCCCGAACGCTCCGATCGCGGCGGACCTCTTTTCGCCCGACTTCGTGTGGTCGAAGACGTCGGCGACCATCGTCATCATGCCCTCCCACGAGCACGGGTCCATGCCTTCGGGGAGCTCGGCTCCCATGGCGCGGAGGCACGTGGCGGCCTCCTTCTTGCTCTTCTCGAAATGGGCCTTCATCACGGCCATCTCTGTCTCTGGCTTCATGGTTTTCTCCTGTTGGTGGCTTTCGGCTCAAGTATACAAAATCCCGGTCCGGCGGGCAAGCGGAAAAAGAGGAAATTTTCGGGCACCGTCTTCTGTCGCCCCACAGCGTGCCAAACGCGCGGCCTCTCCGTCGGCTCGTCGCGCCGCCTCCCCGCGAGAGGGGCGAGCCGTTTCCAGTTAGCCCCTCTCGCGGCGGGGCGAAATCCCTAGTCCTTCACGCACCGCTCAAGCGCGGTCTGCATTTCAAGCGTCATCTTCTAGTTCCTCCTAAAAATCTCTGTCGCGTTTTCGCCCATTCGTGCCTCATACGCCGATTTCTCCGCCCATGTATTGAGTTTTTCGTACCGTTCATCTTCAGTCATGTCGCACCTCAATTCCAATGGCCGCCGGTGAAGTTGCCGGTCTTAGTCAAAAATGTTTTCGTGACTTGGTTGTAAAACGTGTAGACTCCTTCGAAGGTTATACACGGTACCAAGTCATAAAGCAATTCTCCGTTTATTTTCAAGGTAGTGCGGCCCATTCTGAGAATTGCAGAACAGAGGAAATTAGTCCGGTTGAATAGACGAATGTATGATTGGAATGAATATCCAGAATATGCGGGATATGTCGTGTTCGTCACTAGTTGCTCAGTTCCCCCGCTTGTGAGATTCTGGACCCATCCCCGTTGGATGCCATCGCCCATAATTGACTTAACCCGAAAACGCTGATTATTTATGAAAGCAACACTTCCCGAATCGTCTGTGCCTTGCGTGCCATAGTTAAGGTCAAGTTTGGCATTGAAAGTCTGTGCGATAAAAAACCAGACCATCGGGGAAGAGTCAATGGCTCCGCAAATGATCTTGTTTTGGTAATTCGTATCGTATACAATGGTCTCAAATTCGTAGATCGCGGAGAAGTCAGGTTTGATACCTAGGTCGAAATACTTGTTTTGTGCCGCTGCAGAGTCAAGATAATCTAGTTCCTCGGCATACGGCAGCTTCGGCTTGCGCCGCGCCGCGAGAAAGATGCCTGCTGCCGCGTTCATCATAGCGCGGCCTCCGTTGGAATGGTGGCGAGGAACGCGTCAATCTCCGCGCGGGTCTTGCCCAGCGCGTCCGCCGCGCCGTCGAGAAGCGCGTTCCAGCGCGTAGCGTCGGGGTAGCCTTCCTCGATGTAGTCGCAGTCCGTGAGCGCCTCCCACGCGGTATATCCCGTCGCGATTTCAGAGGACGAAAGGAACGTGCGCGCGGCGGCGAGCATCCTCGCGTTGGCGAGGGCGGTCTTGATGGACAGGCGCGTCCACCTGCGCGGGGGCGGGGACGGGTTCTCACGCACCTCGTACTCACGCTCGATATGGTCTGGCAGGTCGCGCCAGCCAGTCGGCGCGGCATAGTGCGCCTCGTCGGTCTCAGGCGGCACGTCCACGACGGGCTTGTAGCCGGCGGCCAGGTAGTCCGCCGCTAACGGGCGGACGACCATAACCCCTCCCGGGAAGACGAGGACAGACGGGGCCGCCTCGAACGCCCCGTCCCTGATTCTGCCGTACTCTGCCATCACTGCACCTCCTTGAAATGGTCCACCCGGCAGAACAGCACGCCGGAGCGGACCTCTGTGAACGAATAGATCGCGGACTCCCCGGAAACCGCCGGGCCTGCGGAAAGAGGATCCGTCTTCGACTTGAAGACCGACCCGGAGACGGCGTCGTAGAGCGCCCCGCCCCCGTCCACGGCGCACGGGCGGAAGTCGCGGACGAGGATTCCGTCCTGCCATATCTTCAGCCAGTACAGCCTGTCCCGCGAGAAGTCCAACGGGCCGTAGTCCGTGTTGTCGGCGAATACCCCCATCGTAAGCCCGGTGTTGACGAGCCCGTATGACGACACGTCGACCGTCTTTGACCTGATCACGGACCCGTCGGCGGCGTAGCTCGCCGCGTTCCATACGCCCGCCGCCGTGATGCCGCTGTCGACCGAGTAAGTCCCGCCGAAAGGCACATACCCCCATTCGTCGATTGCGAACCCGTACTTGTCCGCGTACTGCATGTCGAGCGCCTGGTTATAGAAGCCGACCAGGTTGAACCGCCCTATGTTGCTGCGGAACGCGCCGACCAGGACCGGAAACGACGTCATGCCGGCGTTGTGCGTGAACTTGGCCGTGACGTGCGTCCCGACCCTGCCGACCACGCCCGTGTCGATCCACTGGGTCCCGGTCGCCTCGACGTACTCGACGAACTGGGGCGTCGCGGAGCCGGACCTGCCGACGACGGCCCCCGGCCCGGCGAACTCGACACGCGGCGACCCGGGGATCAGCACCTTGAAGTCGCGCGCCCGGCCTTCGACGGCCGGCGGGAAGACGAGGCGGACGGACGAAACGCCATCTGGAATCGCGGTGATTGCGCGGTCGGCGAGGGCGTAGGGGACAAGGAGATTGGGGATGGTCTGCAGCTCGTCGCCGTTGGCGTCGTAGAACTTGTAGGTTCCACTCGACCCGTCTGCTCCGTTTGTTCCATTTTCTTTCCATGAGAAAACCACAGCCCCTGCAATAACCATCCTCCAGTACACCATATCGGTTGGCGGTAGAGAAAAGCGCTCAATTTCGTAGCTAACCACTTCGCCGTTCTCCCTAACCGTCGCACCTTCCGGCAGTCTCGCGCCCGTCGTCGCGTACCCCGCCTCCGCGATGCGGTAGCGGAGGTCGGCGGCGTCCGCCTTGCCCGGCACGGCGGCGATGTTGGCGAGCTGCGATGCGGAGAGCGCGTCTTGCTTGGTCGCAACCATGCTAGTCTTCGCAAGCGAGTCCCCCTCCACGCGCTGCGTCACGGACGACGCGCGCGCCACGACGGTGACGTTGTCCGCGCCACTCACAAACACCACCTCCGTCGCGTCCTGCGGCACATCGCGCGCCATGGCTTCTATACCCCCCGCAGAGGGCGCGGATGAAAGCCGCCAGACGGTCTGGCCAAGCCTCATCATGACGTAAGTCGCCGTAGACGCGACGCCTGTGTCCGTCCATGTCTCGGTCGGGAACCCGTCCGTCAACACCAGCGGTATCGACTCGGAGACCCCTTCAAGGGTAAGCACCCATGCGTCGCCATAAACCGCAAGGTCTTTGAGCCCGCGCTTCCCCGCGAGCGTGTTGCCCGTCGCCTCGACCCGGTCGTAGAGCGTGCTGCCGTCCCCGGCCCAAGTCGAATTGTCGGGACCCGGCTCGTCGTCAGGAGTGGCGTAGTTCAAGGCGACCCACGCTCTCCCCGCGTGCCAGACGACGGCGCCTTCGGCATACGACTCCGCTCTCCACGCGGGGTACGCCGCCGCGCCGTCCAGCTTGCCGCTTATGTCCTGATGCTCGACGAGGACGGTCTGGGAGAGCCCGCTCTTCAGCTGGACGACCTTCTTCGTCGCGTCGGCGCCGGCCGTGACGGTCATCTCCGACTTCTCCGCCTTGCCGGACACGTCCTGGTGCGCGACGAGCACCTCCTGCGAGAGCCCGCTCTTCAGCTGGATCGTCTTCTTTGTCGCGTCGGCGCCGGCCGTGACGGACATCTCCGACTTCTCCGCCTTGCCGGAGACGTCGACCTCCCGCGTCATCGAGGACCCGTCGGCGTTCACGGCGGTCACGCGCACGTTGCCGGTCGCCGGGTTCACGTCCACGACGACGGTCGGGGAGACGCCGGGCGGCCCGTCCTCGCCGTCGTTCACGGTCTCCGTGTGGGTCCCGTTCACGTCGGTGACGGAGATCGCGAGGACGTGCCCGGACTTCGTGAGGGTGACGGTCGGCGAGATCCCGTCCGCCCCCTGGACGACGTTCGTGTCCATGGCGCGGAGGATGAGGGGGACCTGGCAGGCCGCCCAGGTCTTCACGGAATCCGATATGACGAGCCAGGCGTTGACGAGCGCGGAGGGCATCCCGTTCGTGTCGGTCGCGGTCGCGTCGTTCACGATGGACTCGTACCAGTCCTTGAGGGCCTGGGTCGCGAGGGTCATGGCGCCCCTGCGCTCGGAGGGGTGCCCGGGGACCTCCGCGAAGGACGAGCACTGCGCGAGGACCGTGGACGCAGAGGAGTCCTTGAAGAGCTTGAGCTGGAGGGCGGCCGTCTGCGCGCCCGTGACGCCCGACAGCGTGACGGAGGAGTACGCGTCGCCCGCGGCGAGCGCGTGTACCTCGCGGAACCTGACGGTCCGCTCCGTGGGGTTCACCTTTATTGTCAGTTCCATCGAAACGTCTCCGTGCGCGGGGCTCTCCTTCCCGGACGGCGCATATTATAGCACATTCCCCGGCGTGGTTCAAGAGGGGGAGGGGCGGATTCCATACCGGTATATGTGGTCAATCCCCCTATGCTCGTGGGCTTCTGCCAAAAGGCGCTATCGTCAGTACATCTGCTGCGCACAGGTAATCGCCACCCCTGCCGCTGCTGCGCAGGCGTCGCGGGCGCTCCGCTGCGCAGTCCCTCCCCACCCCGCCCAAGCGTCCCAAGCCAGCCGTCCAAATCATCAGACCCTGCGGAAGGGTCTGCCGCACGGTGCGCCACGCGTGCCGTCCAAATCATCAGACCCTGCGGAAGGGTCTGCCGCACGGTGCGCCACGCGTGCCGTCCAAATCATCAGACCCTGCGGAAGCCAACGGCACTAGGCGACCGCACATCATCAACCCCGTGCCACAGGAGGACTCCCCATGGAGACCATCGAAACCTTCGTCACGCTCTCGGTACACGAGGGCGTCAACGCCGACGGCAAGCCCGTCCGCTTCATCCGCGCCCGCTTCCAGGTCGACGCGGACACCTACCTCACGGCCTTCAACCCGAAGGGCGTGGCCAAGCTGGAGCTCGTGAAGCGCGTCTCGCGCACCACGGGCAAGGTGCGCACGCAGACGCGCTGGCCGGTGCTCGTGCGCTACCAGCGCGACACCGTGGTCGGCTCGGACGTCGTGGCCCGCTGCGAGCTGGAGCCGCGCGCCTTCGTGGCCACCGCGATGCAGTCCGCGGACGCGGCCGACCTCGCGGCCCTCGACGCGGCCGCCGCCAAGCCCGCCCCGGACGCCGCCAAGCCCTCCCAGGCCCCCTCGGAGCCCGCGGAGGAGCCCCTCGCCTAGCCGCCCCAGGCCGCCCTGCGACCCTCGCCCACCACGGGCGGGGGTCGTTGGAGCGTTTACCCTGACTTCGATTATCTGGGGTGACCGGCAAAGGGGTACCAAGGCCCATAATTGCAAAAATGGGGTATTTTGGGGGCCTTGGGGAGGGTCGGCGCGGAATTGTGCCAAATTGCCAACGGTATGTTTTCTATTTGTGCCTACTTTGTAGCGGAGTACCGAGCGCGGAGCGCCCTGCATTGGCTTTGCTTCCCTTGGTTTCCGAGATGTCCCATTTTACTCTATAATATAATTATCTTTAAGAGTGAAAAAATAATAATATAATAAGGGGGAAAAAGAATAGAATAGCCTATAGGGAAAAGAAAAATTATTTTTCGTAGAATTGCAGAGCAAGTCATATCTTGCAAAACGAAGGCATCCAAGATGTACTTCGCTGCGCTATGGCGTCAGTCGAGCACCATTCAAGTGGCGCATAAAGAATTGATGCCGTTGGCGGTTTCGCCAGACAGTTTTAGCACTTATACGTCCCGTGATGCAAAACGGAAGACATCCCCGGCCGACAGGTCACAGGGGTGGAGCCGATGCAAAACCGGGTTGAGCCGTGCGCAACAAATGCCGATGCCTAACAGGTGGCACGGTCGGGTAGGGCGGGAGATATAGCGGTCGGCATGACGAGTACCACATTCGATAGCGAGGACTTTGGCCAATGGCATTTCGCCTTCGCCGTGACTCGAATGAAGAGGAAAGCATGCGGCTGGACCGTGAATTGTACCGTTCCGCTCCGTGAGACTCGGAGTACACGCGCCCCGACGGTGCGCCTGGAAGTAGTGGCGGCGTGCGGGTTCGATCCCCGCCGGGACGACCACTTGGGCTCGACGTTCGTTCGAGGCTTCATGAGCCCATTGACAAATAAAGGAGAGACTCGACACGCGGGGATTCGCCGCGCGCAACAAATGAAGGGAGATCGGCGCGCGTGCCGTCCAGACGCAGCCCGGGCCAGCCGGGCGAGCACGCATTGTCCTTTAGGGCACGGCATGAGTCCGCCGAGGTCGCAGGTTCGAGTCCTGCCCGGTGGCTGATGGTGGTAGCCGAGGCGAGGGAACCCACTTACCCGACCCGAGACCGGCCGGTGGCGCAGCGGTCGGCGCGCGTGCGGCATGCCGTGTCCTTTTCATCTTCGCCGCACCCGCGACACGCGTGCGGACGCTCGGGGAGCCGACGTGCGGTGGCGCTACGTCGGCCCGGAAAGTCGTCACCGAAAGAAGACGCCGGGGCCAGCAGGACCCCGTGAAAGACCTGCGCAAGGCGGTGGGAGCCCGCTTGCACCTCTCAGGGAAAGCCCGGCGCCGGGCAGGCGGTCCGAGTCCGCGGGGGTGCATCTTCGATTTCTCGGCCCGCGAGGGCCTTGGCAACCAACTGGAGGATTCCAAGCGACCCGAGTGCAAACGGGGAGCGCGGCGCCCTCCGATGCTCCACGCCGCGGATATAGCGATGAGGACGGATGCCCTTTGCACGGGCACAGGGGCCGCTCCGGCTCCGCGTCTAAGTAGCGGCGAGTCAGCCACGGACGACGGAGCCGTCCCGTGCAACTCTTGTCTCGGCCCATTCGAGCCGGCAACCTCCACGCTAACAAATGATTCACCGCCTGCGGCCCTTGCAAGGGCGAAGCTGACGTCCCGTGTGGGGCCGATGGGCGGAGGGGGCGGGCCGGTGGCCGAGACGTTCAACAAAGGAGACCAGCTATGGAAACAACGTACACGCGCAGCTACGAGATCATCCCTCCGATGTTCGACTTCGAGCTGCCGAGACCGGGCAAGCCGATGAACACCAGGACGCGCAAGACGGCCTGGAGGGAGCGCGTGCGCAGGGCCAACCTGCCCCGCTCCATGCAGAAGCGCCTTGCCCGCGCGTAAGATGCACCCCGAGCGTCCCCGGGGCCCCGGCATGCGGGGGACGCGGACGCTGACCCACTGTGAGGAAGTGGACTGCCGGGAGCTGACCAGGATAGAGCCAGGCATATCCCATGAGTCCGCTCGATAAACATGGACGCGGGACGCCGATGGAGGCAACGACAGTAGTCTCCGGGCGGCGGGTCTTCGGGCCCGCCGTCCTCATCCTCTTTGCAAGCCGCGAGCCTCTGGCGGGACCTGCGTACGGGGTCGACACGAGGCAAACCCGGTTCCCCGCGCCATCAATGCGGGCGTGCGGAGCTCCCCATCTCCAAGAGAATAAACTGTGGGCGGTTGCCCGGCGACCGAGAGCCCCGTCGGGGGTGCGCCGGGAGCTATTTCACCATAAGGAGACAAACCATGCCATACGACATTCTGACCGCCTTGACAGTTCTCGTGGCCGCCGCGTGCGTGCTGCGGACGGTGCGGGCGTAGAGCGTCAGGAGAACCCGCGACATGTCGACGCGGGGAAGGGCACCGGGGATTGCTTGACTCCCTCCGCCGCCCACGTCATCCGTGCGGAGAACAAGCCGACCTGCCCCCGTAAGGGGCCTTCGATTTCCGAGACGGTGCGGGTGCATCGTTTCAAGACACAACCGGAAAGGAACAGACAATGAAGAACAAGAGAACAGTGAAGATCGGCGCCGTGTGGGCGCTGACCGCGTTCGCGACCGCCGCCGCGGTGCATTACGCCGACGCCCCGGAGCGGGGCCAGGCATGGTTCGACGCCATCGAGAGGGTGAAGCCGCTCGTGGAGAAGTCCGACCGCGCCGTCACGCTCAAGGAGCTGAAGAAACTCCCGACGTGGGCGCTCCAGGAGGTCGCGAAGGCCGCGGCCGAGAGGCCGTTCCAGACGCGCCGCTACAAGGTCATCGCCGCCGGGCTGATGACCGAGTTCGAGCGTCGCCGCGCCGACCGCGCCGCAAAGGAGGAGGCCGAGCATGCGTCTGTATGACGCGCTGAACCTCGGCCGGGGCGGGAACTCCGCCGACGCGGGGGCGAAGATGGTCCACGCGGCCTTCGAGCGCTACCGCCAGTGGACGCGGGGCACGAACTCCGAGACCGACGAGGTGAGGTTCCTCCTCGCCCCGGCCGAGAAGTACGCGGCGTTCACGTGGGAGCTCAAGACCGTCGTGAAGGTCAGGCCCGGCCAGCAGCACGAGGGCAAGCTCGGCGTCGTGGTCGGGTACTGCCACGCGATGGGCTGCGACACGTGGGTGCGGGTCAAGCTCTCCGACCGCGAGGAGAGCTTCCGCTGGGACGCCATCGAGGACGCGGAGATCCCGAGCGACCTCATCGAGATCGCGATCGGGTGCCGCGACCAGATCAAGGACAAGGTGCATGCGAAAATCGAAGAAGCGTTCGCGTAGCAAGCTGGAGCACCGCCGCAAGGTCGCCGAGAAGCGGCGTGCGCGGGCGTTCTGGAAGCTGCGCGAGCAGTACAGCATGGAGGCGGGGCGCGAGTTCGCCCCGCCGCCCATGCCCAAATGGATGCGCCGCGGGTACGTGGCGGCGGCCGGCGTCCTCGCCGGCCTCGCCATGTATCTCGCGGTGAAACTTTTTACCTGAAACAACCCAAGGAGATGAATCAAATGGCTACTGCCAGATTCGAGAGCTATGTCCGCGAGACGCTCGCGGACGGCGTGAAGGAGCGTCGGGCCGCCCTCAAGAAGGCGTTCGACGACGAGAGGGCGAAGATCGAGGCGAAGCTCGCCGCGCTCAAGGAGACCGCGGACGCGGCCGTCGAGGCGGCCAACGCGAAGATCGACGCGATGGCGAGGAAGTGGGGGTGGACGGTCTGCGAGGACTCCGGCCCCGCGCTCAAGCTCGAACGCTGCTTCGAGAGCTCGTGCTCGAACCGCTTCGACGAGGCGAGGACGGAGTACGAGTGCGGCGGGAACTGGAGCGAGTACTCCTACGTGTGCGGCAAGGCGCGCGAGGCGCAGCTCGCCCTCCGGGAGTTCGACGCCGCCGTCGAGAAGGCCGCGAGGCGCCTCGTGGTGTGCAAGATGGACCTGCACATGAAGCCCGAGGCGTTCGACAGGATGATGGCGGACGCCATCGCGAAACTGCTCAAGTGAAGGAGACCGGACAATGCAGAAGATCATAGACGGACACCTGTACGACACCGACCTCGCGAGGGAGGTGGCGGACAACTCGGAGTGGCTCGAGCCCATGAAGTCGCCCACGGGCGGCCGGTGCAAGGTCACGGAGACGCTCTACCGGGAGATCGCCCTCAAGCCGGGCGTCAGCCTCTCGGAGGCGCGCAAGAAGACGTCGTGGGGAGGGTTCACGTGGGACGACGACAAGATCGACTACGGGAACGGCGCCTTCTTCCTCGTCGCCGGCTTCGGCTGGAGCGGGAACGACGGCTCCACCGTCCACCCGCTCACGGAGGAGCAGGCGCGCCGCTGGTTCGAGCGCTACCACGGGGACGACGTGGAGAAGTACCGCAGGGTCTTCGGCGCCCCGACGACGTGCCTTCCCGAGTACCGGGAGGAGACGGAGCGGGAGCACGAGCTGCGCGAGCGCGAGAACGAGCTCCAGAAGCTCCGCAAGGAGCTGGCCGCGGCGAACCAGGCGAAGGAGGAGGCGGAGGGCAAACTCTCCAGGATCTCCGGGTGCCCCGTGACGCAGACGCAGCAGCCGGGCGCGGAGGAGCCGTTCTGATGGCGAGGCACATCCGCAACTACGCGCGGGTGCTGGCGCAGATCAGGCGCCACTACCGCAAGGAGCGGAAGGAGGCGGAGGCGATGCTCGAGGGCCTCGTCTCCGAGTCCTGGCGCTCCGACGAGCACCCGCTCGGCCTCGTGAGGTGGGACAGGGAGTCCGGGGAGGACTTCGAGAAGCGTCTCATGGCCGAGAAGGCCAAGCGCGTCGCCAACGTGACGGAACTCATCAGGAAAAGCCTGCCGAAGTGGGAGCGCGAGGAGCTCGAGCGGCTCGAGCGGGCCGACAAGGCCGGCGAGCTGTGGGAGATCTCGATCCGCATGGACTGGCGCAAGTCGAGGACCTGGGGCAACTGCCCGAGGGTCGAGGCTTGGGTCAGGACGAGGGACAGGGACGGCAACTGGGACAACGACGGGATGCGCAAGGGCTACGCCTCGGGCTGCGGGTACGACAAGTCGTCCGCCGCCATCTGCGAGGCGATCGGCTCCGCGCCCGCCCTGGACCGGTACTGCATCGAGCATCCTTCGCTCTGGCACCTCTACGCCGTCGAGGGCAAGACGTGCCTCCCCCACTTCTCGTTCGGCGGGAAGGGCGTCTCGACGTTCGAGGCCATCTTCCGGGGCGAATGCAGGAAGGAGAACGGCTACGAGCTCTCTCCCTACAAGGGCTGCCCGAGGTGGCACATCACGTACATGGAGGGCAAGACCTTCGACGGATGGGAGATAACCCGTGGACGCTGACTACGCGATATTCGTGCCGTGGCTGGCCGTCGTCTGCTGGCTCTTCTACCGACTCGTGCGGGAGGACTGCCGTGGATGACGTATTGGCGGCGTCGTGGCTGCTTCTTCCGGCGGCCGCGCACGTCTGGTACGTGTGGAAGACGAGGAAGGACGACTGATGGACCTGGAGGAGTTCAGGGAGAACGGAGGCCACGCCTACGTGGTCGGGCTCTCCTTCTGCTTCCCGCCGAGGTACGCGTGCTTCAAGGAGACCGCGCCCTCGGGCTGGATGTGGACGAGCGAGCTGACGGAGGCGGAGACCTTCAGGACGAAGGAGCAGGCCGAGGCGCACATGAGAGGAGACATGGCCGGGCTCGTGGACGGAAACGAGGACGTGAAGGTCCTCAAGGTGGAGACGAAGGTAGGAGAGGCGAGATGAAGAGGTAGGACGAGAAGAGGTTGTGGGTGAACCGATAAAACCCTCACCACCATATACCGGAACGCCGCGAAGTGGCGTGGTGGCCGAGTAATGCGCCGGGTGGCGCGTGAAACCAAGTTCCGAGGCAAACCGAAAGGAGTGCTAAATGCTATCGAGAAAAGGAATGGCCGAAGCGCTTTGCGCGATGGACATCCTCGCCGCCAAGTTGGACGGCGGAATCCGCCTGGAGGACTGGGAGAAGGAAACGGGCCTCGAAGGCCCCTCCGAGTGCGCCCGCCCGACGGATTCGCAGATCGCCCTGTACGAGGGCTGGCTGATCGCGAAGGGCAAGGGCGCCGAAGAGGCGTTCCGCGACGCCGTGTCGACGTTCGTCTTCCTGCTGTGCCGGGAGGCGTTCGGCAGGGTCGAGGCGCTCGACGAGCTCGTGTGCGCGGAGGACGTGTTCCTATGAGCGCGGAGCTCAACGAGAGGCAAGTCGAGAGCCGCGCCGAAGTCCTCCTCGCGATGGACGTGCTGATGAAGCACCTCAACGACGAGGACGACCAGACGGACTGGCTGGTGAACGGGGTGCCGGACGGCGCCCCGCCCACCTGCGGATGACGCAGGAGCAGCTCGAGTATTATTCACAGTTCGCCGACGACTTCGAGAGCATCACAAGGGTGTTCGCGTGGACCGTCAGGCGAGTCTGCTTCAAGACGAGATACGAACAGAAAGGATTCTGCTGATGAACGTAGTTGACATAACATGCGAGTACAAGGACTCCGAGGAGTCCCACCAGCTCTTCGATTCCGTGTGCGCGGCCGCGGTGTGGTTCGCGCACGAGGTGCGCCGGAACCTTCCGGCGCGCATGGAGGCGGAGGAGGCGTTCGACAGGGTGGCCGAGCAGGTCGCGCTGCTGTTCGCCGACTACGAGCTGAAGACCCCGAACGACCCGGACGAGACGGACGGGGGAGACGTCGACTGCCGCTACGGCGCGTCGGCCGAGAGCGTCACGAGCCTCATGGAGGCGAAGGCCAACGCGAGGAAGGTCGACGAGAACGCCGGCGTCGTGAAGCGCAAGGCGAAGAAGGAGGCAAAGTCATGACGGTCTACACCGTGACATCGGTCGACGACCTCGTCTGCGAGCCATTGAGCCGCTGCGTCATCGGGTCGTACACGACCCGGGGGCGGGCACTCGACGAGTGCGTGAAGTACATCATGGAGCGCATCGGGCTGCGCAACGACCTCGCATGGTCGATGGCGCACGACGAGAACCATCCCGAGGTTTCCGGGTTCTTCTGCGAAGGCCGCAAGGACGGCGCGTGGAAGATCCGGCGCGGGTGCGTCTCGAAGCTCGAGGAGTTCCTGCGCGACGAGCTCGGGGGCCAGTGCTACTACGTCTACGACGGCGCGAGCAGCTGGCACTTCGACGTGGACGAGAACGACGTCGAGGGCGAGCTGTGGCACACGGTGACGTGGGGCGACAGCGACTGCGAGGACCCCGAGTTCACGACTCCGTACCCGGAGGCGTTCACGAGCGAGGAGACTGCGGTGCAGACCTTCCTCGACTACGTGAAGGATCTGTTCCGCGGGCACCACATGAAGTGGTCGGACGAGCTTGTCCGCACCATAAAGTCGTCCCTCAAGGACGACGGCAAGGTGCAGGTCGACCTGAACGACGGATGCTGCGTCTCGTGCGTCCTGTACCACGACGACGCCAAAAACATCAAGGAGTGAACATGACGTTCAACACAAGTACGCGCATCGCGCCGATAGTCGACGTCAGCACCTATGAGGGGCCATTCAGCTACGACTCCCTCTGGCAGTCCGACGAGGACTCGGAGCGCGAGGAGGGGCGGTTCGTCTGCGACGACTACGACTTCTCCAAGATGGGCGACCGCATCGTCGAGGAGGCCAACAAGGTCTTCGCGGCGGAGAAGCCCCTCTCGCAGTACGGAGTCGTCTCCATCAAGGCGACGAAGTTCGGCTCTCCCCGTGAATACAACTTCATGTCGGACTGGCTGGACCTCGAGGTCGTGGTGGACGACTCGTTCTGGCAGCTCGCGAAGGAGGCGATCTTCAAGCCCGAGAACCGGGCGAAGATCGTCGGGTACGCGGGCGACCACTGGGTTAGCTACGACGGGTTCTCGAGCGCGATGCTGAACCGCATCTGCACGCTCTCCCGCGACCGCTGGAGGCACGAGCACTACGGGACGCACATGGCGACCGACAAGGAGGTGGAGGACGCGCTCCTCGCCGACCTGGAGGACGCCTTCGCCGGACTCTCAAGCGAGTCCAGCGAGGACGAGTTCCGCGAGTTCGGGGCGATCCTCGCGCTTCTCTGGCTCATCGAGTACCCGGGCGACTTCGAGCGCTGCGACGAGTCGCCGATCTGGGGAAGCTGGGTCACGGACGAGATGGTCGAGTCCATCCGCGGCAACAGCAGCCTGTCCGACTTCTGCACCGTTCTCGAGCCCGACGAGCTGAAGGAGAAGGTGGGGGACTCCCTCATCGCCTTCGACGCCTTCGTCAAGGAGCTGGAGAGGTCGTACGAGAAGTACGCCAGGTCCGGTGTCGGCGAGGCGTCGCAGGCGCGGGCGAAGGCGTGGCTCGAGACCGTCCGCAAGGACGTGAAGGAGTTCGAGGACAAGCAGCGGAGGTGCGTCGAGCTCTACGCCCCGAAGTGGGACAAGGTGCGCGACGAGCTCGCCGAGCTCCGCAAGGAGTGGGACTCCAAGCTCGAGGTCGGGTGGCCGGGTGCGTGGAAATGATACAGATAGTGATGAAGCCCACGCCGGGCGCGGGCGTCGTGGACAGGGAGACCCTGTACACGGCGCTCTTCAACGGCGAGGACGTCGGCCTGCGCGTCCGGGGACTCCGGGCGTCGCACGCCGAGGAGAAGATGATGGTCATCTTCCGCGAACAGCTGAAGGGCAAGACCGTCAGCTACAATCTCGAGCAGTACCTCAAGGAGAAGGCAGATGCCAAAGCTGAAGAATCCGCCCCCGAAGAGGGTGCGGCTATCCAAGAACCTGGGCAACGAGACCAGGAAGTTCCTCAACTACCTCGACCTGATGCTTCTGCATGAGGCGCCGAGGCAGCTGCGGGACACGATCATGGACAACGGCCTGACGACGCTTCGGGCCAACTGGAACACCTGGTGGGACCAGGAGAAACGGAGGAAGCATGACGCTTGCAAGCGGTGACAGGCTCTTCGTCAACGTGGACGCGAACTGCATGAAGATGCGGCTCATCGGATATGTCGAGGGACAGACCGGCAACGAGCCGTACGGGTGGAGCGACGGCGACGTCGTCTTCCTGAACGGCCGGCAGGTCGCCATGCTCCTACACGTAGCGACGCTGCCCCACTTCGACGGGTTCGTCGTGGAGCAGGGCAGGCCGGGAACTTCCGGCCTCGCCGTCTCCACCGGCTGCGACGATCGCGGCGGGATCAAGATGGCTCTCGTCGGAGACACGTGTTCGGCCACTCTCAACGCCCCCGAGCGCGTGATGCTCGTGGAGGCGATCAAGTCACAGGTATGGAGGCTATTCCAATCAGGTGTGGCGGCGACTCGCGGACTTCACCCCATACGAGAGGTACAGGAATGAGCTTTGACGAACTGAACGACGAGCAGAAGCTCGAGCTCAAGCAGCGCATCCTCACGGAGCGCAACGAGCAGAAGGGCGAAGGCACTTCCTACGGGGAGCTTGCTGACGCCGACGACCTTGTCTCGGACGAGGACGCGAAGGACTGGGCGGAGGGCATGGAGTTCTCCCCCGACGACTTCACGTGCTCGGCGTCCGAGCCGAACGTGAGGGTGAGGAACGTCCCGCAGTGGGCGGTCAACTACCTCGTGAACGCGGACTCGAGCGGCCTGTCGGACGAAGACAGGCAGATGGTCGACAAGTGGATCCTGAAACTGGCGGGCGAGGGCCTCGAGCTCCTCTGCCCGATAGACGGAAGCGAAAACGAGTTCTGCTCCGCGCCGGCCTTCGGGCTCGCGTGCGGGACGGTGGACTTCGTGGCCGCGAAATCCAAGGAGGACTGACATGAGAAAGGCCAAGGTTGACGTGTTCGCGTTCGACGAGCTCTCCGAGGAGGCCAAGGAGCGCGCGCACCGCGACTGGGTCTCGAAGGGCATGCCCTACTGCTGGGGCGCCGAGGCCCGCGACACGATAAAGGCGTTCGAGAGGGAGTTCGGCGTCGAGGTGAGGAACTGGCAGTACAGCTCGTACGACTACAGCTTTGACCTCCGCACCGGCTCGATCGAGGACGACGTGCTCGCCCTGAAGGGCAACCGCGCGAGGGCGTGGTTCTGGAACAACCACGAGAGGTGCCTGCTCACGGGCAGGTACTACTCGAAGTTCCACGGCACGAAGCACGCGCACTCGAAGTTCTTCTTCGACCGCGTGTACGACGGCACGTGCCCCTGGACGGGGTACTGCATAGACTGCGCGGCGCTCGACCCGATCGCCCACTTCTGCTTCGGCGTGGAGTGGGACGAGAAGGAGAAGAAGCGCGTGCCGTCTTCGCGGAGGATCGCCGTCGACGACTCGAACACCGTCGAGAGCCTGCTGCGCGACGGCCTGCACTCGCTCTTCCAGGCGCTGCGGGACGACTGCGAGTACCAGGAGTCGATGGAGGCGTTCAAGGACGCCTGCGAGACCAACGAGTACGAGTTCACCGAGGACGGGGCCATGTGGTCCCGGAAGGAGTCCGCATGACGCTCGCCGAGCTGCTGCGCGCCGCGAACCACGACGAGTGGTGGAACGACGGCAAGCAGGTCTACTGCGAGGTGGACGGAAAACTCTACCCGCTGACGGGGATCTGCGGAGGCCGGCCCGAGAAGAAGGGCCAAGGCAAGGACATCGTGGTGCTGCTGACGGAGGAAAGGAAATGAAGATAACATTCGTGCAGGACGAGCGTGAGCTCAAGGCCGCGTTCGAGGTGTGCGAGGCCGGGGAGGGCAACAGCCTTCCCCGGGAGGTGTGGATAATACCGCCCACGTACAACGAAAAGGAGAGCGAAACATGATTCCGAGAGAGTGGATCAGCGACGTCAAGATCGAGCGCCGGGGCGAGAACGGAGGGATGAACATCACCCTCTTCGTCGAGCCCCCGGCGAAGGCGAACTACAAGACGCCGACGTACGCGTGGCTCGTGGCGCTCGCCGAGAATGTCTTCCGCGACGCGGTGGACAAGGAGGCGACGCGCTTCGCGATCACGCACGCCGACGTTATGGCGTGGTCGAGCGAGGGCTCGAGGGGCATATCGGTGGCGGACCGCTACCGCGTGACCGCCGACTTCTGCCCGCCGGACCAGCTGGAGGACGACGATGGTCTATAAGGACTTGCGCAAGCTGACCGGCAAGATGGTCAGGGAGTGGTACGCGTGGCTGATGAAGGAGCAGATGGGGTGCTGCTCCATCTGGTACGAGTCGACCGACAAGTACCGCTACTGCGTCTGCATGGGCTGGCACAACCTCGGCGACGGTCCGAAGGAGAAGAACTACGACCACTGGGTCGTGGCCTGGAAGATCGGACGCCAGACGCACAACAACATCATGCAGTGCGACCTCGACGTGGACTTCGAGATGCCCTACGTCACCGGGGAGATGGCGAAGGCCGACGAGTCCCTGTGCGAGGGAGACGTCGACGACACCGAAGAGGTGGTCGAGTGCCTCACCCGCCCGGACCGGCACGGGAACTTCCCGTACTCCTCGCCGCGAGGCTACAGGAGCTGGGATCGCCTTGCGGCGTGCATGAGGAAGACCGCCCGTCGCGTGTTCAAGGACTGGAAGGACCACGATGACTAAACGCGAGAAGTACGACAAGTACGAGGGCTACCTCAAGGTGCCCCGTCTCCAGCGCATGAACGCGGAGGACGGCATCGCCAAGATGATCGCCGCGTTCAAGGACGCGGGGGTCGTCCTGCACGAGGGCAAGCCCCCGATGTCGGACGTCAACGAGATCGTCCTCTACTTCAAGGGCGACGGAAACTTCAAGCTCACGAAAGTGGTGATGACAGGCGAGACGCTCGGCTGCTACACGGGCATCTGCCTCGAGCCATATCCAAACGAGGAGAACGAACAGGATGAGACGTAAATGGTTTTATGTCGACGTCACCACGACCTGCCACGAGCGGGTCGCGGTGAAGGCGGAGGACGAGGAGGCGACGAAGGACATCGCCGGCGCCCTCGTTGACGCCGGGACGATCGACTTCTCGGCGGCGGGCGAGTCCGCCTACGGGTCGATCAACGATTCGATAACGGTGGCGGAGCGCGAGTTCAAGCGCCCGCCGAGGGCCATGCGGAAGTTCGACGGCCTGCGAGGGGAGGTCAAGTGAACATCTGCGTGCCGACGACATTGAAGGAGTGGCAGGCCGCCGACGAGGCGGCCGGACCGTTCCTGCTCGTCTCGCTCACGGAGGAGAAGACCCCGCGCTGGGTCTCCACCAATTCGCAGGGCGAGTGCGAGAGCTTCAACACGCTCGACGGGGCCCTGCTGTGGTCCCTCGGGCTGATCGACGTGAGACACGAACACGAGGGCGAGAGGCACCGCTACCTGTACGACAGGCACGGCGCGGCGATCGCCTTCCTCGAGAACATACGGAGGAAACTCGATGCAGAAGCCGAAGTCGCGGAGACCGAGGGTTAGGCGCAAGCTCGTGGACGGCGAGTGGTATCACGTGTACCGCGTCGTCGTGGAGCAGGTGCGCCACCAGTCGATCGTCATCGAGGCGAGGACGCGGGACGAGGCCGAGCGGCAGTCGTGCGAGATCGCCGACCACAACCCCGAGAACTGGCGCGAGGAGGACATAACCCCGCGCGACTGCACGTCGACCGAGATGACCGACGGGTCGTGGGAGTCCTGCGACGCGCGGAAGGAGAAGTGATGGCGAGGAAGATCGACCCGAAGCCGGGCGACAAGTACAACATGCTGACGTACGTCGGCGACGAGGGCCGAGAGCCCTCCGCCGTCATGTGCGGCAAGCAGCTGTACACGCGCCTCGGCCGCTGGAAGTGCGACTGCGGGAAGGAGATCGTCTGCCGCAACAGGTACGTCGTCAACGGCATGAAGAAGTCGTGCGGCTGCCTGCTGCGGGCGAAGGGCGAGGCGTGGCACCGGGGCAAGCGGAGACGGACGGAGGCGAAGCCGAAGACCATCCGGCTCCTCGTCACGATCCAGGTGCTTGACTCCGACCCCGGTGATATGGTACAATATGCGCCCGAAAGCCCGAGTCGGGCAGGAAAGGAAACCGAAGTGAAATGAGGAAAATGTTTGAGACTGGCGTTGACTTCTGCGATGAGATTCAGTATAATGTATCTCGTCAATAAGGAGAAACTATGCCAGCGAGAAATCCAATACCGCCAGGAACGCAGTTCGGACTGCTTACTGTAGTCCGGCACGCGGGGCGAGACCCGAAGACGCACAAGTCACTGTCGGAGTGCAAGTGCAAGTGCGGTGCCGTGGTGGTCAAGCGTGACAACGATCTCCGCACGGGCCGGATCGTCTCGTGCGGGTGCGCGAAACGCGAACGCGCCCGGAAGCAGATGTGGGAACGCGCCGAGAGCTCGAACGCCAACCACATGAGCCAGACTCGGTTGTACCACTGTTGGCATGACATGGTGCGGAGGTGTACCGACCCGAACCGTCTGGCCGCGAAAGACTACATGCTGAAGGGCATCACAGTCTGCAAGTCGTGGCGGAAGAGCTTCCGGGTATTCCGCCGCTGGGCGGAAACGCACGGCTACAGGGACGACCTGGAGATCGACAGGATAGACTACAAGAAGGGGTACTATCCGTCGAACTGCCGGTTCGTGGACATCATTACGCAGGCCAACAACCGCAGCAACAACCGGGTGATCGAGTTCAACGGTCGCCGGCTGACTGTAGCCCAATGGTCGAGAGAACTCGGAGTCCCGTACGACAAACTCAAAAAGCACACCCGGAAAGGAGGTTCGCTTGCAGATTATATCACCGTATGACTGGCAGCTGCCAATCGTCAGGCAACAGACGGAGCAGCTCCGCAAGGGGCGCGTGTTCGTCTGCTCGGCGACGACCGGGGCGGGCAAGACCGTGATGGCGCTCCAGACCGTCAAGGAGCTGGGGCTTCCCGCGCTCGTCGTCTGCCCGAAGGTCGCGCGCACGCAGTGGCTGCGCACCGCCGAGGCGATGGCCGTGCCGAAGGAGCTGATCCTCGACGTCACGAACCCCGAGCAGATTTCCAAGCCCCGCGCCGGGAAATGGTACTCGAGGGACGAGGGGTGGACGGGCGTGCCCGGCAACGCGCTGCTCGTCTGGGATGAAATCCACAGGGTGAGCGGACCGAAGTCGCAGGCGACGAAGGCGATCGCGAGGTTCGGGAACAAGGCCCACCCCGACACGAAGCTGCTGGCGATGACCGCGACGCTCGGGGAGTCCCCCGAGAAGCTGCGGGCGCTCGGCTGGTGGTTCGGGTGGCACCGGTTCCTCGACGCCCCGTGGTACGACTGGCTGCGCCGGCACGGCTGCGGGTACGTGGACATCGGATGGGGCGCGCGCAAGCGCCGCATCTTCAAGTTCACGACGAACCGGAAGCGGGCGACCGAGATCATGCAGGGCATCCGCCTCGACATGGGCGAGCGCTTTATATCCGTCGGGCCGGGCGAGATTCCCGGGTTCCCGGAGGAGGTGAAGGAAGTCATGCTGATCGACCTCGAGAAGGTCGACCACGACGAACTCGTCCGCTCCTACGAGGAGATGCCGCCGAAGATGCAGAGCATGTCGCAGGACGACGTGGTGAAGATGCTGCGCCTCCGGCAAAGAGCCGAATGGTGCAAGTCGAAATGTCTGGCCGACATGGCGAAGGACATCGTGGAGGACGGAGCCTCGTGCTTCATCGCCCTCAACTTCACTGAGGCGCGCCTGCGGGTGCAGGAGCGTCTCAAGGAGCTGAATGTGCCGTTCGCCTCGATCTACGGTGGACAGCGCGACGACGAGCGCCAGCACGGCATCGACGAGTTCCAGGCGAACCGCATACACGTCATGGTCGGAATGGCCGAGGCGTGCGGCGTGGCGTTGAGCCTGCACGACGAGCACCACGAGAGGCCACGTGTCTCGCTTATCAGCCCAGGGTGGTCAGCCTCTACGTTTCTCCAGACTTTAGGACGAATACGCCGGGTCGGAGGGACGACGGCAACACAGAAAATCCTGCTCTGCGCGAACAGCGTGGAGGAGAGGGTGGCCAAGGCGATCGAACGCAAGCTCTCCAACCTGGCGGCCCTGAACGACACGGACATGTTGAGAAGGTGAAACGATGAAGGTCAAAGTCAAGTTCCGGGACACGGAGTTCGGGCTCTTCGAGCCGAGCTTCACGGTCCCCGTCCTCGGGACCGGCGAGCGGTTCCGGGGGATATACCTCGACTTCGTGGCGGACGGCGTCCCGTGGTCGCAGCTCGTTCTCGACCAGTCGATCCAACGGTATCAGATGCTGGAGGACACGCAGAGCGAAAGCCCGGTCTTCGCGTCGGCCACCGACGGGGTGTACTGGATCATCGAGAGAATACTGGACTCCGAGCGCGAGTGCGGCGAGGAGATCGAAATCGAATACGAAGGAGAAGTCATGGAAGAGAAGACGATAGCGGTGCCTGCGGGCACGGACAAGGTGACGCTGAACATCGAGCGGAGGAGCGAACGCCCCGAGGGGATGACGCTCCGCCAGGCGCTGCTCGCGACGCCGTCCGACAGGCCGGTCCTCGTGCGCGTGGTCGATTGCCCGATGGTGAACTCGAAGCGGCTGGCCTGGGACATGTTCCTGCCGGCGATCGGCGAGGACGACTCCGACGAGCGGCGCCGGGCCCGGACGACACAGTTCGCGTCGTGCGAGCTCTGCGACGTCCCCGTCCTGCTGGACGAGCGCGAGGTGAAGCGCGTGGACATCCGGCAGTACAGCGCATGCGGCGCGGAATGCGTCGTGTTCGAGGTGGAGAATGACGTCTGACTTCGTGAGGCTCACGAACCGGGAGAACGGCAGCGACCTGTTCCTGAAGAGGAGCATGGTCGCCGCCGTCGGCTCCTACTGGAACGGGAAGCAGCAGGTCACGCACGTCACGCTGATAAACGAAGACATCGACTACGAGGTGAAGGAGAGCCCGCGTGAGGTTCTCCGCCTCATAACAGGAGAAAAGGAACAGCCAAATGGCATACAAGAAGAGACGTGTGTCGCCCAGCTCGCTGGCCGCGACGGAACACTGCCCCCGGTTCCGGCCGGACGGCAAGGAGAACGATGCCGCAATCGACGGCACCATGATGCACGAGTACGCGGAGGAGATGGTATCGCTTCCGCGTGACCAGTGGGACGGCTGGATCGCCACCCGCGACGCGAGCCCGGACATGAAGGGCATGCTCGAGGAGATCGCGGCCACGTACCGCACGATCATCACGGAGGACGTCGAGGTCTTCAAGGACTACCGCCTGCGGATGCGCGGCGGCAAGCCCCGCAAGACTCCGCTGCGCCCGGGCCTCTACCCGGAGTGCGAGCTGGACCGCGGCGACGGGGCTCACGGATTCATAGACCTCATGTACGTCACCGCCGAGGGACTGGTCTATATCATCGACCTAAAATCGAATCGCGCGGAGAAGGACTTCTCGCTCCAGCTCGCCGCCTATGCGTGCGACGTGAACCGGCTCTGCCCGGCGCATGTCGCGTTCATCTGCCAGATCATCGCGCCGAGGCTCGATGACGAGGCGCAGATGCGAATGGAGGTCGGCGTCGACGAGCTCGCCGCCTGGCGTAAGCGCATCGAGGAGATCGAGGACATCGCCGACCGCTCGGCGAATGACGATTCGATTCCCGGTGTGCCGTGTGACGCCTGCCAATATTGCCATTGGCGGTCTTGCGGGTGTAAGTACATGGCCGCAGCCACGCAGGCCGTCGCCGAGGTCGTGAACGAGGACCAGGTGACGGTCTCCGCCAAGACGGGCAAGACGACCATCGTGCAGGCCCTCGCGAACCTCGTCGGCCCGAACGGCCCGTACGCGGGCGAGGTGGTGACGGCGCAGACGTTCCTCAACCCGCCGACACCCTCTCAACGAGGGCTCCGCCGTGCGTGCATGAAGTTTCTCGAGACCTTCATCGAGGCGGCGAAGGAGGACGACCGCACGTGGGCCGCGCAGTTCCCGCCCGAACAGCAGGCGACGCTCGTCCCCGGCTTCTCCATCTCGACGGTCAAGGGCCGCTCGACGGTGGACACGAGCCGCACGGCCGACATCCGCGAGGCCGTCATGTCCCGCTTCCACATGAACATCGAGGAGGTGTTCGAGGTGTCTTCGGTCGACACGAAGATGCTCGCCGAGAAGCTGGTCGTCGACGGCTGGACGAAGAAGAAGGCCGACGAGGAGATCAAGAAGTGCCTCGAGCCCTTCATGAACGTCGGCGCGCCGAGCGTCAGGTGGACGCAGAAGGCC
>Ga0310694_10000175_pt1 | contig 95163 bp, 106 predicted proteins | sample 174DNAGHGhighgp2_FD_203884 | JGI IMG/M metagenome (GOLD analysis project Ga0310694, IMG submission 203884) | Sheep rumen microbial communities from Palmerston North, Manawatu-Wanganui, New Zealand - 1742 DNA GHGhigh gp2 (v2) (version 2) | ecosystem: Host-associated > Mammals > Digestive system...
AAATCAATTCAAGACTATGGAGAAAATGACTATCAACTTCGCAGGCCGCAAGGTGGTGCTGCGAGTGTACGACTATGAGCGCGAGGCTATGCGCAAGGCAGCCCAGCGTCTGGGCGTAACGCTGGCACAGGCAGCGTAAGACTATTCGGATCGGTCTATCGACCGAGAAATTAACAGAAAATTTATCTCAAAATTATTCAAGGCTGCGATTAAGCGAGAGCAGAGTCAAACGTGTTTGAACTATGCCGAGCGAAAGCAGGCTCGATGTGAAACATCAAAAGCTACACAAGTTATGAAGAAGTTTAAGACTATGGCCAGCGCCGCCAAGAAGAGCGCACGTATCGTGACTATGACCGCAGCCGTGGCTGCCAGTATGAACACCACTATGACCGCCGAGCAGAAGGCCGCCATGGAGTGCGCCTTCGCGGACATGGCCGAGGAGTACGGCCCCAAGGCTATCATCGTGGACCTGCACCCGTTCCACGGTTTTATCGCGTGAGGATTTCTTTAACACGAATTACCACGAATTATCCACAAATTTTTGGAGGACTGAGGTATGAAAATCAAAAAGTTATTGATGCAATACAAGTCTATTGCAAGAGAGATGAAGAGCGAGGCACGGAATTATAATAATCTGGCTATCGCTGTCAGGTCACGTTACTGCTCAGACAAGACGTTTGAAAACTATCGCGCCTCTTGGAAGCGTCTGCTGGCTCTTAACGACGAGGCGTATAGGGTCATGTGTGAATACAGGCGACTGGCAGGCAGCGTGCTATACCGTGCGTTGTTCCTGCTCGGTGTCATGCCCAGGCAGAACTCTTTCCGCTTCATTGATGGGAGCGAAACGCAATTCAGTTATAATCAGATGATCAATTTACTCAATTTGAAATAAACGACTATGGCAAAGTTTGATATGGGCGGATTCATCCGCGAGTGTTATCTGCGCTCGGAGCCGAGCGTGGATTTGAACAACGTGACCAGTGACAACCCCGTGAACTGCTCGAAGCACCGGCTGAGCACGGATGAGTATAAGCGCATCCTCGTGGAGTACGGCGTGGCCGACGAGCACGAGAACCCTATCGACGGCAACCGAGACCGACTTATCGGCTGCAATATGTGGATGCTCCAGAGCGGCCCGCAACTGTATGACCCTAAGGAAGCGTGAGACTATCTGTTGCCGCCTGTCGGCGGGAAATTATTATTAAAATTCGTATTAAAATTCTGCTCCGCTTGGAATAATTCTAAAAATAATTCTAAAAATAATTTTGAGCGGAGCGACCCAAAACAAAATCAATTATGGCAAAGACTATCAACATCAACAAGACACGCAAGGCCATCGCCTATGCGTACCGCGTGAGTGTCAACAATATCCCCGAGGAAATCGAGGACCAGTTTATAACCTACAGAAAGGCAGCGTGAGACTATGGCAACAAAGAAATGCAAGCGCAAGGAGTGGAAGCACGTCATCTATTCGGACGACAGCAGCCAGTATGACGAGTTTGAGAAGGCGTGGCGCGAAGATACGGGGCCGGCTAACTATCCTGACGGCGACGTGTCCGAATATACGTGGGAGATGTTCGGCGACGACCTGAACGACTGGCTGGCCGACGAACGTGACAACCTGAACTGGCAGATAGAGGGCGAGATTGTGGCTATCGCGAGCCTGGGGCTGTGGCATGGCCGACGGCTGGGCTACAAGATGGTGGGCGATAAGCTGAGCGACATCTTCAACTGTTCGCAGGACGAGAACGAGTACTATTGCGACCAGGACGATGTGCAGGCCACCTGCAGCCACCACGACGGCACGAACTACATCACCTATCGCGTCATCAAGCCCGGCGACGGGGAAAAGGTGGAGGAACTGCTCGACAAGATGGCGTTCGAGAGCGAGGACTACGAGGCCGACGTCTATCGGGCTACGCATTCGCTGGTACCCTATGTGGCCGAGGTGTTCGGCTGGAAGTACGACCGCCGCATGAAGCGCGGCGACATGTGGGACCCACGGACGTATAAGAGTTATCGTAAAGCAGCGTAAGGACTATGGCAAAGATTATTCCTATCCGTCGTGGCGACTTCGTGTGCTACGAGGAGACGATTGAGAACTGGTGGGGTAACCCTATCGGTGTGAAGAAGATGGCGGGCACGGTGGCGAGCCAGCCCCGTGACCCCTATACGGGACGGTGGTGCAAGGCCGACGAGTGGTGCGCCGTGGTAAGGCTGCAGCCAAAGACTGGCGAGGCGCAGGAGGTGGAGATGCGCCACCTGACGCGCATCAAGCGGCTGGAGGACTTCACCCGCGAAGACCTGGCACGGCTGCGCAGTGAGGTGGTGCTCAACTCGGACTACTACCACGACTATCGCAACACGTTCGGCATCAGCAGCAGGAGCGTGAGCCTGTTCTTCGACTCCTATCTGGACGACATCGCCGACATGGCCAGCGAGGACGGCTATCTGTGGGACTATGCGGAGCGGGGCAGCACGTACTACAAGGAGGGCTACCACACGTGGAGCGAGTTTCTGGAGCAGTATGACACGCTGGATAATCTGGAATCGTGGTGGGACTGCTATGAGACGTTCGACTGGGTGGTCTATGAGGGCGAGGAGGAGTTGCGCGAGGCGGCGTGACTATCTGGAGCAGCCTGACGGCTGGAAATTGGTTAAAAATTCAATTAAAAATTATTCGAGACTATGAGCAGTTTTATTGTATCGAAACGGGAGTTTATCAAGGCGGCTGGCCTGATGTGTGGCTACGAGGGAGCAAAGCGTGACAGCCACAAGTGGTTTGTTGACAACGTGCGCCAGGAGTTTGAGCACGCCTATGCGCTGAATGTGCTGAGCGTGAACGAGCAGTATGGCGACAACGAGATGCCGGAGGAGGAGCCGCTGGACGATGTGTTTGAGGACTATCGCAAGATGGGTGCGCTCATCTATACCGAGGGCTATAAGATGGGCATCATCTGCACGAAGGTGGCTGACGTGATGGACAAGCCGACGTTCCGCAAGTCGATGTGGAACTTCTTCCGGAGCGTGCTCTATCAGATTGAGAACGAGGCCGCCCACCGTGCGGTGGCGGAGCTGTTCTTCACCTGTCTAAGCAAGCTCTACGAGGACGAGATGCGCAGCGTGGAAGGCTGGTGGGGCGAAGTGGAACTGGATGTCAAACCGACTAAAGTAGCATAAGGAGGACATGACTATGGCAAACGAGGCTATGCAAAAGCAATACCGCGACCTGAAGAGCAAGCATCCCGACGCGATGCTGCTCTTCCGCTGCGGCGACTTCTATGAGACGTATGAGGACGACGCGAGGGAGTGCGCCAAGGTACTGGGCATCACGCTCACTAAGCGTCACAGCGACGGGGTGGCTATGGCGGGATTTCCCCACCATGCACTCGACACCTATCTGCCCAAGCTGATACGCACAGGGCATCGTATCGCTATCTGCGACCAGCTGGACCCGCCGCCAGGACCGAAGCGCAAGCGCGGCGAGACTATCGACAAGGCTGCGATTAAGCGAGAGCAGAGTGATGCTTGCATCGACTCTGCCGAGCGAGAGCAGGCTCAAACGAAGTTTAACAATTCTAACAACAATCAAAATTCGGAGGACAAAGTTATGACAAACGAGACAATGAAGGTGGCCGACCTTATCGGAAAGAGTATCAGCAACGGCGGTAACGCCAAGTACACAATCAACAGCATCGAGGGCGACAAGGTGAGCGTGACGTTCCAGATGGGCGACAGCGAGGGCAAGCCTATGACTATGGGTGTGGCCCAGGTGGAGAAGCTGCTGCAAGGCGGCTGGAAGGTGAGCGACGGCACGCAGGAGCCTACCAAGCAGGAGGCACCCAAGGCGGAGGAGCCGAAGGCTAAAACGGTGACTATGGAGAAACCAAAGCAGGAGGAGCCCGCCAAGCCTAAGGTGACGCTGCGCAAGAAGCAGCCGCAGACGGAGGCTAAGGCGGGGGAGCCTAAGCCGCAGGCAGAGCAGCCGAAGGGCAGGCTGACCTACTCGACCTATACGAACGCGAAGGGGAAGGCGTGTGCCAAGATTAGCGGATTCGCCGAGACGGATGCTGCCTATCAGAAGGAGGCCGCTTCCAGCCTGCACGGCTCGGCTACCTACGAGAACACGAAGCAGGGGCGCGTGAACTTCCTGCTGTTCGGCCCCCGCTATGCGGAGGTGGCAAAGACCGTATGCCAGATGCTCAACGAGGGCAAGACCGTGGCCGACTGTCAGGCCGTGGTGGATGCCGCCACCGAGGAACGCCAGCAGAAGCGCGAGGAGTGGAAGCAGAAGCGTGCGGCCTATCGCCAGGAGCGCGAGGGCAGGAGCCATCAGCCATCAGCCACCAACCATCAGACATCTTCAGGCAAAGTCTATACCGAGGCAGAGGTGGCCGACCTGATGGAGCGCGTGATGCGGGGTGACGCTGACGCACTGGCCGAGGTGAACGCTATCAAGGCTAAGGCGGCGTGAGATTTAAATGAAGAATTAAGAATGAAGAATGAAGAATAAAAGTAGTTATGGCAACAAGAAAGAACAACGGAGGCCAGCAGAAGAAGCGGGGCTTCCAGATGAACGACAAGCAGAAGGCGAAGTATGCAGAGTTATTCACCAATGCGCTCGACGCTATGGAGGATGCGGAGTGGCGCAAACCGTGGGTGGCACCCAGACACATGTCGCCCGCGAACTATGCGAGGAAGAACCGACCCTATCGGGGCATTAACGACTTCCTGCTGACGCTGCTGTGTGCAGTGAAGGGGTGGGAGGCTCCGCTGTTCCTCACCTTCGACCAGCTGACGGACATGGGGCTATCGCTCAATATGGTGCAGTCCGCGGACGGCAACGTGGTGCTGAAAGACAATGGCATGCCGATGTTCGAGGGTAGCTTCCCCGTGGTGAAGATGCTGCCTCACTTCTATAAGGACGGCAAGCGGCTCACACCAAAGGAGTACGACGAGCTGACGGACGAGGAGAAGGACGAGTGCCGCAAGTTCTTCTCGATGCGGGCCTGGCCGGAGTTCAACCTGAGCCAGACGGACTTCAGGTCGAAGTTCCCCCAGAAGTGGGAGGAATTGACACGCCTTCCTGAACACGACTATCAGGCTGGCACCCGCGACGAGGTGCTGGAGCGGATGATCATGCAGGGCGAGTGGCGCTGCAAGATTCTCTTCGGAGGCCATTCGTCGCACTACAGCCCCTCGGAGGACATCATCCGTCTGCCAGAGCGCAGCCACTTCCTCGGCGACGAGCTGTTTTATTCGACTGCTATTCACGAGATGGCGCACTCTACGGCGGGCGAACTGAAGCGCGACATGGGCGGCGGGGGCTTCGGCTCGGAGGGCTATGCCCGTGAGGAGTTCGTGGCGGAGCTGACGGCGGCGTGCGTATGCAGTATGCTGGGCATCGGCAGGCTGCTCGACCAGCAGCATATCGCCTACGTGAACAACTGGCGCCAGGCTATCCGCGACGACAAGGATTTCATCCCGCAGGTCATCGACCATGTGCAGCGGGCCACGAACTACTTCCTGCGTCGCTACGACGAGGTGAACAAGCAGATGCACCCGCTCTGCCTGCCTATGCCGATGGCGGCGTGAGGCCAATTTACGATTTGACGATTTACTATTTACGATTTATTTGCGGAGCGGCTACTGCCCTTGTTGGTGGGGTCGCTTCGCGAGAAATTATTTCTTAAATTATTCAAACGACTATGGCAAAGAATATTTATCACGAACATACCAGCAGCAACTCCTATTGGGACAGCAGCTGGACGGATAAGGACTGGATGCTCTGCGAGACGGAGGAAGAGTATCAGGAAATGGTGAAGAAATACAAGGAGAAGGCGAACAACTATCAGAACTCTCCAAGCGGCGAACGCTACGGCAAGTGGCGCATCGTCTGCTCGGAGGAAAAGGAGCTGCATGCCAGTGAATACTATTACGGTCACGCATGGCAGGGCAAGACCTTCGACTGCATCGGCGTGTGCTACGAGGAGCACCTGGAGCGCAGCAACCACTACACGTATATCATCAAGCCAGGCACCGTGGGTAAGGTGACACCATGCAAAGACCCTGGCATCGGATGGATGTACGGAAGTTAAACTAAAAACACAACAAGTTATGGAGACAACAAAGATTTACCTGAACTATCTCGACAAGGGCGAGAAGGAGAGAATGACCGATGCGCTATCGTTTCTGCGCTCAGATAACAAGGAGAGCAGGGCGATGTTCGAGAGGATAGCTGGTGAGATATACGGACATGACCGCAAGTTTGAGTACCCTACCGACAACGGGAACAGACCCAGCGAGAGTACTTGCGGAACATGCGGCAAATATTACCACACTATCATCCAGTTTGAGCAGAAGGACCTGACGGAAGAAGCCCTGAAGGCGCTTGGCAGTTGCGACGAATGGGACTGGCGCTACTTCTACGCTATTGCCATTGGTAAGGAGGACAGAAAACTGTACCTGGTGTCGTTTTCTAACGCCTGCTCTCCTAACTGGAATCATGAGTATAATATCCAGCGCCGCATGGAGTTGAAGGACGTTAACTTCCCCCTGCTGCGTGAGGGCTGTTGCATCTACCGCATGGACGATGCGCTGCACGCTGCCATAAACCAGGAGTTGTGGAGCAAGGAATCTACCTTCTCCACAAGCACGGATGGTGTCCGCATGGTGGTGAAAGACCAGCACGGCAACTATACCGCCATCGTGGGCGAGACGCTGGAGCAGATATTCCGCGACTATGCCGACCACTACACGGGCTATCGCAACTACCGCCGCCAGATGGCTTCAGAGTGGGAAATTGTCAGCGATAAGGCGAAGGCAAGCTATGAGGAATGGAAGAAAACCGCCAAAGGATTGAAGTCTGACTTCGACAAGTTCTATGGTGGCGGGATTGTGGACTAAATGGTTACGAATATGGGACAATGTTATTCTGTGGAAATCAAAGCGAGATTCACTGACGAGGAGGGCGCGAAGAAAGCGCTGCAGGCCAAACTTGGCAGGCATGAAGAGGAACGTGTCAACTACAACCTTGACCACTTCAAGGAACTTGGCATAGGCACTGACAACCTGCATGACCTGATGGGCATATTCTTCGGCGGCTGGAAGGGGAGGCTCGAAACCTGTCCGGGCGACAAGGAGTGGGAGTATGCCGACTTCGATGCCTCCTATGGCTGGGAAAGTCTTATGATGGATGCCTTCGAGACAATCGCACCTTACCTGGCTGACGACTCTGTAATTAAAATCTGGCCCGATTCCGGTTGTGACTACGGAACAGTCAGGAACGGGAAATGCAAATGGGCATAACTAAAACGAGTGACGACTATGGCAAAGAAACTATGGAAGGCCGCCCTGGAAAAGGCCAACGAGAATCTGAAGAAGTATGGCGCACGGTTGGATGTGCGCCGTCAACTGGGAGGTAACGGCTATTCGCTTAACGTCAGTTGGAGCGACGGCGAGACTGAGAACTATGCCAGCGGTTTCTATGAGGAGGAACTGGATCAGTTGGTGAGCGAGGCGTGGCCGGACGTGAGAATCAAGAGCCGCCAGCGCGGCGACAGGATTATCCGCTGCATCGTGCATGTCGATACCACGGAGCGCGACGGTATTCATAACGGCAAGTTCACCCACGAGCATGAGTATTGCGGCAGCGAGCAGGCCGCCGTGCGCTGGATGAACCAGGTGCTGGCCTATACGCTGGACGACGGGGCCACGATGGCAAGCACGGAAGACCTTATCAGCGTGAACGCTGCGCTGGCCGAGCAGTACGACGACCCCTGCAACCTGAACGCCTACGCCTCAATAGAGGACATCACGGAGGAGGTGATTGTGAAGTGCAGCGAGGCGTTCTGCGAGCACCACTGGAGTCACAAGGCACTCGTGGCTGTGGCCGACGAGCTGGGCATCGACCTATATGATATTGAGAAGTAACGAACAAAGCAACGAGAGACTATGACATCAGAACAAGTATCAGCAACCGTATTCAACGACGAGTTGGCGGAGGGCATCTGCCGGCTGTGGAGCCGCTGGCAGGACGAACAGGGCTACGAGGACTTCAAGGACTACGAGCAGGCTATGCTGGGGTATGTGCGTAAGGCGCTGCCCAAAGAGGACATCACCCTGGTGCGCGGCACTCAGGAACCGTGGGGCATCATCTTCCGCATGGGAGGCACGAACCACCACCTGAAGCTGAACATCGACATGGAGGAGGAAACCTACTGGATTTCCGTGGAGAGCGGCAGTAATATCAAGTAACGATTAAAAACAGATTACGACTATGGGAAAGTACAAGGTGACTATCATCTTCGGAGAGTATGCGGCCAAGGCTTATTGCAATGGCGGCATAGAAGAAATGGCGGAACACATGGCCGAGGGCCAGCTGACGGTGCGCGAGTTTGACACCGAGGCCGAGCGGCGGGCCTATATCATGGGCATCGACGACAGCGACGGGTGGCTGGGTGCCGCCGTGCTGAGCAAGGAGGATGCAGAGAGTGAGGCAGTGAAACAACTTTTAGACGAGTAACGACTATGGCAAGGAAGAAATGGAATGTGCTGGTGAACATCACCGTGGCAGTGAAGATTGACGATGTGGAAGCCGAGACGGAAGAGCAGGCCGAGACTATCGCAAAGAACTGGGTGGGCGACGACTATATGCACTACGTCCGACAGGCCGACATGCTGGCCGACTACGAGGTGGTGGAAACATGGGAGAGTAAGTAACGAACTAAAACAGATTAACGACTATGAGTCACAGCAAGATTTATCAGATTTCGAGCAAGCCTATTGCCGAAGACGAGTATGCAAGCCCCAGCGATTTCTATGAGAACAGCGGGGATTTCGCCGACTATATCGGCGACGAGATAAAGGGCGATGAACGCCGCGAGTGTATAGAGAGCTTGGCCGACACGGTGAAGGATCTGTTTGTGCTCGACGAGACGGGCGAGGCGCTGGTGTTCAAGGGTACCGATGCACTCAGGACGTTCTGCGAGCGGTGGGCATCGGCTATCCGCGAGGCGGCTGGCAAGGTGACTGCCGACACGGTGCTGCAGCACACGCCGCGCTACACGGTGAAGGCCATGTGCGACGAGACCTGCCTCGACACAGCCAAGCGGTTCGCTATCAAGGGCTGGTGCGAGTATGCCTCGCCTGCCGACGAGTTGATAGAGTATGTCGCCGGCATGAAGATGCGGAAAGGGCGCAAGCTCTACATCGGTGCAGTGATAGACTATCACTATTAACCCTACAGCCCCGCACGGATTAACCTACCCTTCGATGGGATGCGGGGCACTAACTGTTTCGGCGGATGCAATCCGCCTGCAATGAACGAAGACATTACGTTTTCATAACTTGTAAATGCCCAAGCCGGGTGCTCCGGCTGGGCGAATTGATTTTGAATGTTGATACGGCTGCTGCGTCGGGATGACGCGGTGGTCGTTTTTTACTTGAAACTTTAAACTAAAAGATATAACGACTATGACATCACGGACTATCATGCGGCATCTGCGGCACGGACAGATGGTGGTGCTGCCGGACGAGCCGTGGCTGTGCTTTGCCCGCGACCTCTTCGGAGGGCTGGTGGTGCTGGCATGGCGGCGACAAAAAGAACCTATGCCAACGCGGTTGGCTACTCTCTCGGACAAACGAAGGGCGGTGCTCTTCGACGTGTCGATGTTAAAACGTAAACGTAGAACGACTAACAAGCAGTGAACTATGAAACAGATTACAGAACGCTACAAGCAAGGCTTCGGCTACAACGGACTGACGAATGAGCTGACGCTGGCCGACGGCACACGGATTCGTGGTGCCTATAAGTTGATAGAGGCGGGCAGCGCCACGGCGAGCCACGACCCATTCAGGGGCTGGCAGAAGAGTGAGGGATTTCCCACCGACCAGAATGGTCAGACGGTGAACGACCGCGACTATGAGCACGATCGAGAGGCGCAGCAGGTGACGGAGCGCATAGCCGAGCACTACGACCAGCGGGCGCTGCAGACGCCGGTTGTGGTGACACGGGACGGCATCGTGCTCAGTGGTAACGGACGCACGATGGCCGGCGACCTGGCCGCACAGTGGGGAACGGACACCGACTATGTGGACTATCTGGCCAAGTACCCGGAGCAGTTCGGGTTTACGATGGCATGGGTGAAGACGCTGCGCCACCCCCGCGTGGTGTTCGAGGTGTTCCAGACACCACCCTATACCACAGAGACTTTCGCCCGCTTCAATGCTCAGGAGATGAAGTCGATGAGCAAGACGGAGCAAGCGGTGAAGATGGGCAAGCTGGTGACTGACGAGCTGTTCCACCGGGTGTGCCGCACCATCAACCAGTACGACACGCTGGGCGAGTTCTACGGCGACGCCAGGGATGCGCTCGACGTGGTAAAGGACATGGTGACGGAGGGTGTGCTCAGTCAGGTGCAGATGGCCGAGATGACGGACGGCGACCGGCTAAGCGATGCCGGTCAGGAGGTGATAGAGAACCTGCTTATCGGTAAGGCTTTCGAGCGGAATCCCGATGCTGTAAGGCAGACGACCTCTGTACGCTCTATGCGCAAGATTATCATCACGGCACTGGCCGAGGTGGTGAACAGCATCTGCCTGGGTCCTGACTATTCGCTGGAGCAGGAGATGGCAAAGGCTATACGGCTGGTGTATGTCAGCCGACGGACGGGTGGCTACCATGAGGGCGACCGTGTGAGTGGCTTTGCCCGCCAGATGACGATGTTCGGCGACGAGCAGACCGTGGCCGACATGACCGACGGGGCGATGCTGCTCATCAGCGACCTGCTGAACGACAAGCGCTCGACACGGCTGAAGAAGGTGCTGGCCATCTATAACCACCACGCACAGGCTTCGGCCAGCGGCCAGGTGGATATGTTTACCGGCGGCGTGAAGACGAAGGCCGAGATACTCAGTGAGGTGTATCAGCTGCTGGGATGCGACGCTGAGATACGCGACCTGATGGGTACGGCAGTGAGGGCACGGACGGAGGCGGCGAGGGCTGCTGTGGTACAGCAGCAGACGGAACGAGCGGAGCCGACGTTTGCCGAAAGGCTGCGGGAGGCGCTGCTGAAGCACTATCGGGCGGCGGCGTAAACTTGAAACTTGAAACTTGAAACCAATATGGAATATTTTGCAAACTGTATGACCCACGAGCAACTGGAGCAGGAGCACCGGCGGCTTGTAATAAAGATGCACCCAGACCGGAACCCTGACAACCCCAACGCTACGGCTAAGTTCCAGGAGATGCAGCAGCAGTATGAGGAACGCAAGGCGGAGCTGAACGGCGACTATACCAAGTCGGCAAGAGGGCGCGAGCGGAGAGAGCGGGAGCGCCGGGAGCGTGAGGAACGGGAGCGCAAGGAGCGCGAACAGAACCGGCTGGCCGAGGTGCTGGAGCAGGCACGGCGCAACAAGCAGAAGCGGCACACGGAGCTGAAGGCGGGCGACTTCATCTATGCCCGGCAGGTGAACGTGGGCAAGGTGGCTATGGCCTTTGCCCGTATGGAGCCGCTGCTGCGGGAGGTGCTGACCGCAGGACTGGCCGACGAAGCGGTGGTGATGGTAGAGACTATCGTGGAGATGAGCGACGAGCAGCTGATGAACAACGACCTGAACTATGAGCTGCCAGACGGCGGACCGTGGGGCGGATGGGAAACCATTCAGAGTGCCGACCCTGCCAACGGCATCCGCAAGGCCAAGCGCGTGGCGAAGGTGGTGATGTTCCGCTCGCCAAGCTACTGCGTGATGGGCAGCCCCATGGGTGACCCGATGATAAGCCGCTTCTACATGCCCTGCGGCTACGGCGAGATGTATCAGAAACAGCTCGACGCCATGCTGGCTAAGATACGCCACGAGCAGCAGGAGCAGCAGCGCATCGAGGCGGAGCGCAAGGCACGCATCGAGACGGAGCAAAGGCCGCTGATAGACGAGTGGCAGGGGAAGCTGATTACTATCAGCCGAGGACTGACCGACGCGGAGCAGCAGACGGTGGCGATCAGTAACCTGAAGGCGGTGCTGAAGGGGCGGTTCCCGGGGGTGACGTTCACGGTGAAGAGCACTAAGAGCAGCTACGGCAAGCATCAGTATTATGAGCTGACGTGGGAGGACGGGCCGACGGTGCAGGAGGTGACGGACGTGGAACGGCTGTTCGACCCCTGCTATGACAGCGACACGTTTTCTACCCCGTGGACGGAGCGCTTCGGCAAGGTGCTCTTCGGGAGCAGGACGCGCAAGATGAACGTGCTGACGAAGGCGCGTATCTTGCAGCAGTTGGGCGGCGTGGCGGATGCCTTCTGTCAGGGCGACATCGACGACGAGGTGACGGTCAGCGACGACGACTGGACGATGCTACACCTGATGGTGGGCGTGAGCACCAGCGACAAGGACGCTACGCTATGCCGCTCGACGCTGAAGGCTGACGGCACACGGCGGGTGCATATCGGCACGGCTGTGCGCTATGTGTTCGACAGGACGAGCTATGTAAAGGCTAAGGTCACACGGAAATCACAGAAAGCACAGAAGCAGGCGGCGTGAGGATTTTGGAAAGAAATTATCAGAAATTAAACAGAAATTATTTTAACCCCCAAGTCCCGGAAGGGCAAAGAAAATTATGAAGACTATCGACGAGATTATCAACAACGAGAATTACAAGAGACTGAATGGCGCGTTGGTAGACCGCAGCATTGAGATTGCGGGTAAAATCCGCGAAGCCATGCAGTCGGCTGAGATTAAGGAAGTCGGCGACTATTCCATCCAGACTGTGCGCAGCCGCTCCGGATTCAGTACAACGGATTTGTATGTGCTGGCAGAATGTGACGACTATCCCGTGTACCACTGTCTCGAAATTGAAAACAGCAAGCACTTCGCTAACGACTTCAACTGCTGGATGCAGAAGGCTACCGGCAAGGAACGCTTGAAGTTCCTGAACGATGCCAAAAGCGTGCTGGAGGAGATAGAGGCTATCAAGCAGAAGCGAATGGAGGATGTGGAAGATGCGCTGAAGGCTGTCGAAGGGCTGTAAAGGAAAAAGGGAGGCCCTGAGCCTCCCTAAATCCTCGCATTGCTGCGACATCTACCAGAGTAGAAATTTGAACTATTAAGTTCGTTTCAATCCACAAGCCCTTTCGGACTTGACGGTGCAAAGATATCACTTTTGTTCCGAACGTCCAAGAGGGCTGTGGATATTTTACGGAAAATTAACAACAGACAAAATCAATCGAGAGTTATGAGAATAGGACAGCATTACTTTCCTGAGTATGCCCTGTATTACAGAGGCTATGGACTGACGAACGGGGATGGCGGCAGATGCTGCGCAATGCACGACACGCCGGAACTGTATGACAAGTGCGACTATCCTAACATCGGACTGGGATGGCCGGTGGATAAGGGCCGCGACTACAACCTGGAGGAGATGAAGCAGCGCATCGACGAAGTGATAGCCGAGCGAGAGCGGCGCATCGGGTGGGTGAAGGAGTTTGCACAGACACAGAAGAAGCCCGACTGGACGGAGCGTTATCTGCTGGAATCCTGCGACCCGAACAATGACGACGGACACAGAGGCAGGAGCCACCATACGGAGGCAGAGCTTTACCACATGTGGAGCGACGGCATACACTACTATATGCGATGGGGCATGGGGTTCGTAAAGGTATCGAAGACAAAGTACCTCTATCGCCAGTTCCTGATTGAGAAAGGATATATTGAGGATAAGGACTAAAGCGACAACGAGATATGAGTAAGTTATCAAGACTGCGCGACAACATCGAGGCACTGCAGCATGCGATGACCTCGACGAGTGAGTATGACCAGAGTATTCTGAATAAGTATTCGGGCTTCGGAGGGCTGAACTTCGTGCTAAACCCGCTGGAGCCGACGGCATGGACGAAGAGCGACATGGTGTACTATCAGGACACCGTGCGGCTGCATGAGCTGCTGCGAGAGGAAGCGGGGAGCGATAAGGAGTATCAGGCATGGGTGGAGAGCCTGAAGGCAAGCACGCTCACGGCGTATTATACGCCACGGGAGGTGGTGCATGCCATCGGCAAGGCACTCTATAGTTGGTATAACGTAGATCAATGGTCGCGCCGTCCTCACACGATGCTTGACCCTGCGGCTGGCATGGGGGCTTTTGCCCGCTGGATTGGCAGTGGCGTGACGGCTATGAGGGATGGCCTTGTTATAGCCTACGAAAAAGACCTACTGACAGGACTGATGCTGGAGAGACGGATGTCTAACAACAGCAAGACTGTTGTCCGTACTAAGGGCTTCGAGACTATCCCGGCATCGGAGCTGGGCAAGTACGACCTGGTGAGTACGAATGTTCCGTTCGGGGACATTAGGGTGTTTGACCCTGACTATACGAACTCGAAGAGCCAGGTGCGCAGGGATGCGGCGAAGATGATCCACCGCTACTATGTGCTGAAAGGGCTGGACTGCCTGCGAGAGGGTGGGGTGTTAGCTTACATTATCACGAGCAACTACCTGAACCGTGACAGCGAGCAGATAGGCGAGGCGCTGAAGCAGGCACGGCTCATCGGGGCGTATCGGTTGGCGAACAATCTCTTCAAGGAGAGTGGCACCGAGGTAGGCACTGACCTCTTAGTGATGCAGAAGGACTCGAAGCGCGGCGAGCTGACCGAGGAAGAGACGATGCTGCTGACGCAGTATGAGGACGGGGGGTGCCCGACGAATATGTACTTCGACATGTGGCCGGAGCGAGTGATTGCCACGGCGTGGACGGTTGACACGGATGCCTATGGAAAGAGGGCGTTTGTGTATAAGCACCGCGACGGTGTGGCAGGAATTGCACAGCAGCTGGGGGAGGTGCTGAGCAAGGACCTGAAGAAAGGCCTCACCCCCGACCCCTCTCCGAAGGGCGAGGGGAGTGACGACCAAAAGGGCAAGGAGAAGGCCAAGAGCGAGAAGCAGGAGCGCAAGGAGGAGAGGATGACTATTAAGGAGAGTATTTTGCGAGAGCTTTGCTTCGACTATCAGATGTTGTACAAGAAGGAAGCGGAGGAGATGGCTGAGCAGCCGGAACTCCGAAAGGAGATAAACCGCCTCTATGACGGCTTCGTTGAAAAATGGGGTCTGCTGAACAAGCCGGAGAACGTGAAGTTCATAAAGGCTATCAAAGGCTTTGGCAATATCGCAGAACTGCTGACACTGGAGATACTGGAGGGCGGCAAGTGGCGCAAGGCTGACATCTTCGACAGGCCGGTGGCGTTCTCGACGGACGAGATGCACAGCGTGACGGACAGTCACGAGGCGCTGGCGCAGAGCCTGAATGACTATGGCAAGCCCGATGTGCGCTATATGGCTGCGCTGACGGGCAAGAGCGAGGAGGAAATCTGCGACGAGCTGGACGGGGAGATATACTATAATCCCCTGAGCGAGGAGTGGGAGATTAAGGCTCGCTTTATCAGCGGGAATGTGATTGAGAAGATAGATGCTATCCTGCGGAAGTACCCGGAGGCTGCGGACGCTCGGGCGGATTTGCAATCCGACCGCGACGAGTATAAGGACTTGCAGTCCGACAAGAACGGCGAGCGCATTAAAAATGCTGATACTCACAGCGACGGGATTGCAAATCCCGCCGAGCTGCGCGAGAAGACGCAGGCTCTCTATATCCGCCGCTCCTTGGATGCGCTGAAGAAGGCGGTGCCTGAGCCTATCCCCTTCGATGATCTGGACTTCAATCTCGGTGAGCGATGGGTGGACTGTAAAATCTACGAGGACTTTGCCTCGGAGTTCTTCTCGATGGAGGGCGACGAGTGGGGCAGTAAGGTGGAGGTGACGGTGCGGTACGACCGCAACCTGGACCAGTATGCCTGCGCCAGTGACCGTGGCAATGAGAAAATATATACCCAGTATGCCGTGAGCAGCGAGGCCAGCCAGCCGATTGACGGCATGGGGCTGCTGCAGCATGCGCTGCAGAACTCCTGCCCAAAGATGATGAAGTATCGACGTGACGAGCGGGGCCGCAAGATTCAGCAGGGCAAGAGCTATGCCAAGGACGAGGACCCGGAGGCTACGCAGAAGGCGAACACGCTGATTGAGGAAATCCGACAGGGCTATCAGGACTGGCTCTTGCGACAGCCGAAGACGCTGCGCGACGGGCTGGCTGATAAGTACAACCGACTGTTCAACTGCCATGTGAAGCCGCAGTTCGACGGCTCGCACCAGCGGTTCCCCGGCATCGACTGGCAGGGGCTGGAGCAGAAATACGGCATACCGCAGCCGGTGTATAAGGACGGCAAGAAGGTGAGCGGTGGTCTGTATAAGAGCCAGGAGGACTGCATCTGGATGCTGGTGATGAACGGCGGCGGCATCTGCGACCACGAGGTAGGCTCAGGCAAGACGCTTATCATGTGTCTCGCCGCCCACGAGATGAAGCGCTTAGGTTTCTGCCACAAGCCGATGATTATCGGACTGAAGGCTAACGTGGCCGCCATTGCCGAGACCTACATGACGGCCTACCCCAAGGCCCGCGTGCTCTATGCCAAGCATGCCGACTACTCAGGCAAGGAGCGGGAGAACTTCTTCAACCGCATGAAGAACAACGACTGGGACGTGGTGATCATGTCGCACGACCAGTTCGGGTTCATACCGCAGTCGGACGAGGTGCAGGCCGACGTCATCCGTGAGGAGCTGAACCACCTGAACGAGAGCCTGAGCGCACTCTACGGGTCGTATGACAGCGTGTCGAGCCGACTGAAGCGCGGACTGGAGAAGAAGAAAGCCAACTTGCAATCGAAACTTCAGGACTTGCAATATTCTATTCGCAAGCGCACTGACGACGTGGTGGACTTCAAGATGATGGGTATCGACCACATCTTTATCGACGAGAGCCACCAGTTCAAGAACCTGGGCTTCACCACCCGTCACGACCGCGTGGCAGGCTTAGGCAACACGGACGGAAGCAAGCGGGCCTACAATCTGCTGATGGCTATCCGTACCATTCAGCAGCGCACGGGCCGTGACCTCGGAGCCACGTTCCTCAGTGGCACCACGATTACGAACTCGCTGACGGAGCTGTACTCGCTGTTCCGCTACCTGCGACCGCAGGAGATGGCCAAGCAGGGTATCACCTGTTTCGATGCCTGGGCCGCTATCTTTACCCGTAAGACGCAGGAGTATGAGTTCGGGCTGACCAACCAGATTGTGCTGAAGGAGCGGTTCAGATACTTCATCAAGGTGCCGGAGCTGGCGCAGTTCTACAACGAGATAACCGACTACCGCACGGCGAAGGACGTAGGCATAGAGCGGCCCGAGAAGTACGCCCGACTGATGCACATCGAACCGACCCCCGACCAGGAGGAGTTTATCCACACGCTGATGAGGTTTGCCGAGACGGGCGACTTCTCGCTGATAGGCATCGACAACCCCACCAAGCAGCAGGAGATGGCGAAGATGCTCTACGCAACGGACCTGGCCCGCAAGATGTCGCTCGACATGCGGCTGATTGACCCGGCGTATGGCGACCACCCACGGAGCAAGGCGAGCATGTGCGCCAAGATGGTAGCCCAATACTATCACAAGTTCGAGGACGTGAAGGGTACGCAGATGATCTTCAGCGACCTCTCGACGTGGCAGAACGACGGGAAGTTTAACATCTACGAGGAGATCAAGCGCAAGCTGGTGGAGGACTACGGCATACCGGCCTCGGAGATACGCTTCATTCAGGAAGCCCGCTGCGACACGAAGAAGAAGAAGCTCATCCACGAGGTGAACGACGGCGACGTGCGTATTCTCTTCGGCTCAACCTCTATGCTCGGCACTGGCGTGAACGCCCAGGAGCGCGTCGTGGCGGTGCATCACCTCGACACCCCCTGGCGCCCCGCCGACCTGGAACAGCGCGACGGCAGGGCCGTGCGTAAGGGCAACGTCGTGGCCCGCGATTATGGCGACAACAAAGTGGATGTAATCATCTACGCCGTGAAGCGCAGTCTGGATGCCTATAAGTTCAATCTCCTGCACTGCAAGCAGACGTTTATCCAGCAGCTGAAGCAGGGGCAGTTGGGCAAGCGCACCCTCGACGAGGGCTCGATGGACGAGAAGGGCAATATGAACTTCGCAGAGTATATGGCTATCCTCTCGGGTAACACCGACCTGCTGGAGCGTGCCAAGCTCGACAAGAAGATTGCTGCCCTGGAGGTGGAGAAGAAAAATTTCCACCGCGACCAGCGACAGGCAGAGGAGCGCCGCGACCGGCTGCAGAAGGACGTGGAGCGGCTGAAGCAGGATGTCCTGGATGCACAGACCGACCAGCAGCAGTTCGACGCAAGGAAGCAGCTGGGCGAGCAGGGCGAGGTGCTGAACATGCTCACGCTCGACGGCTTCACCGTGCCCGACGGTTTTTCCGTCGGAAGTGCCGACTATGCGAAGGCCATCGGTGAGCGGCTGTGGCGCATTGAGCAGACGGCTCGCACACAGGGTGTCCGCCTGAAGATAGGTCAGCTCTACGGCTTCGACCTCATGGTGAAGACCAACGAGCAGAAAGTGCGCGACGCCGACGGCAACGAGTCGATGGAGTACACCAACCTCTTCTCGCTGCAGGGCCAGCGCATCCTGCACACCGTGAACAACGGCAAGCTCTCGCACCTCTCGCCCCGTCTGGCAGCGGAGTATGCTCTGCGCTGTCTGCAGGAGCTGCCCCGCCGCATCGCCGACTGGCAACGCTGGATAGCCGACAACAACGTGACTATCCGCCAGCTCGACGAACTGCTGCGCCAGACGTGGAGCAAGGAGGACGAGCTGCGCCGCGCCAAGGCCGACCTCGCCAAGCTCGACCGCAAGATTAACGCTGAGATGAACGGCAAGAAATCCGGCGGCTCATCGGACGATGGCAGTGCCTCCGAGGCCGACGGCGGGCTGAAGCAGGCGGCGTAAACACCCCGATTTCGTGAAGTATACTTCCCGCTCGCGGAAAGTATACTTGCCGCGCGGCGGAAGTATACTTCACGATTTTGCCCTTTATAACGAACACGAATTAAAACGAATTAAAACATTACGACTATGGCAAAGAAATCATTCACCTACGGCGGCTACACATTCGAGCCGCGAGGATTGTTCGCAGACTTCGGACTGAACGACGACATTCATGAAATCTGCTGCAAACTGAACAGCAGTAACTTCGGCTATGTAGCCGATGGCGACGAGCCTTATAACTATGACGACTTCTACAAGGCTGCGGGCGAGAAGGTTGACGACGTGTTCCTGTGTAAGGAGAACGGCATCTTGTACGTCCCATGTCAGTCATCGCTGCAGATTTTCACACCCGGCAAACATGAGCCAGGCAGTGTGTCAGCAGCATATCACCGTCGGCGTGCAGCCATCGAGGAAGCCAGGATCGAGCGCAAGCGTGAAGAACTGAGACACGTTATGACTCCCACGGAAGAGCAGAATCAGACTATCATCGCCCTGCGTCATGCCATTGACGAGTGTCGCAAGCAGGGGCTGGACTTCGCCGTGGATGGCACGGACCTGTATGTATTCCGTGCTGACCTGCTGGAGAATTTGACAAGCGACATGGCGCCTGCAGACGGGCAGGAAGGAATCGCCGACAACCTCTTCTCAGTCATTGACAACGCATGGGATGTCTGCGAGGGGTTGTACGCTAATCCGAAAAAAGTATAACGATTAAACGATACGACTACGAATTAAAACAAATTAAAACAAACAAGCAATATGACACAGCAAGACTACATCGAGAAAGTAAACGCTGCCAAGCAGCACAGTTATAACTACTACGTCCTCTCGGCCCCGACCATCAGTGACGCTGAGTTCGACGCAATCGTGGCCGACATCGAGCAGGCCGAGCAGGAGCACCCCGAATGGACGCTGCCCGACTCGCCGACGCAGACCGTGGGCAGCGACCTCTCCGCCAACGGACGGCGCACCATCCTGCACCGCACACCGATGCTCTCCTGCCAGAAGGCGCAGGACACAGCGAAGGTGACGGCCTGGCTCGGAAAGATGAAGAAGAAAGTTGGCGGCGGTCTCTCGGCTATGCCCACATGGATGCTCTCATGGAAGGCCGACGGCATCTCGTGCTCACTCGTCTATCAGGACGGGCGGCTTATCGAGGCCAGCACACGAGGCGACGGCCCCACGGGACAGGACCTGATACAGCACGTCAGGCTGATGCACACCGTGCCGCAGACTATCAATGCCAGCGAAATGGCAGGGCGTGTGGAAGTGCGCGGCGAGATAGTATGCCCCAAGGCCAACCTACAAGGGCTCCGCGACCAGAACGGCAAACAGTATGCCGACTGCCGAAGCGCCGCCAGCAGTCTGTGCAACCAGGTGACACCGAGCGCTGACATGGCACGGCTGGAGTTCTGGGCGTGGGACTGCATCGGCGACGACCTGAGCATGAGGTGGCAGGACCACACATGCGGCACGCTGCAGAGGATAGGCTTCAAGACCTGCTACCACGAGACTGACGACGGCACACACATAGAGGCCATACTACAGTTGATGGCCGAGAAGCGCGACCTGCTGCTGATTCCCGTCGATGGCATCGTCATACGGCTGAACAGCAACAAACAGTTCATCGAGCAGGGCTTCACCGACCACCACCCCAAGGGTTCGATAGCCTATAAGTTCCCGCCGCAGACCACCGTGACCACCGTGCGCCGCATCGAGATAACCGTGGGAGCCACAGGCCGCCGCACCCCCGTGGCCTGGTTCGACCCCGTGACCATCCTGGGCCGCACCGTAGAGAAGGCCAGCCTGGGCAGCGAGGACACCATGCGCAAGCTCGGCGTCACCGAAGGCGCAAGGGTAGAGGTAGGACTGAGCAACGACGTGATACCGAAGGTGTATCGGGTGGTAGCGTAGAAACAACGAGAGTATTAACCCCAACAAAAACAATTCAAGCATTATGAGCAAGACAAAGAACCAGGTCATCGACCAACAGAACGAGAAGCAACAGGCCATCCAGTATCTTACCGACCTCGTGGCCACAGTGTCTAACTATTACCTGAAGGGCAGGATAAAGCCGGAGCCGCTACGCATCAGCGAGAGCCGCCTCACATCGGGGCAGATAGGCATCGACCTGTATAACTTCGGCACAAAGCCCGTGTGCGACGGACTGAACTTCGTGCCTATTTACTTCGACGACGGCACGGACGAACAGGGCTTCGTGTTCGCCATGCACTACAACGCCGACGATCCCACGCCGCTCACCTTCCTCGTGGACTTCACCAACCTGCCCGAGGTACAGGTGGGACCCGAAAGCCTGCCTACCGACACGCTGCAGAACATAGCCCGCTGGCTGGAGCAGGCGGCGCAGAACAAGCAACAGTCCGATTCCGCCGCCGTGCAGCAGGCGAAGGACATCATCACCCTCTGGAGCGACTGGTGCATGGACTACGACGACGAAAACCTGTGGCTCGACTACATGGTGCGCCACCCCAAGGCCCACTGCAACCGCCAGCACCTGCAGCAGAAGTGGGACTACTGCTACGAGAAGTACGGCAACAAGGCCGCGATGCAGATGTTCTGGCGCGAGCTCGACAACGACAACCGCGCCATCCTGACCGATTACATCACGACCGAGTGGCACAAAGATTAAGAAAAGTTTAACCCCTAAAAACAAGTAACGAATATGATTGAAAATTGGATAATGGGCTTCTTCGCATGGCTGTGGTTTGTGCAGTGGGCCTGCAAGAAGTAAGTATTAACCCCCGAAATTAAAACATCACGACTATGACAGACGACAGGATGATGGAAAAGGCGTGCGGTTGCATCGACTGCTTCGCCTATGGAGGATATGACGTGAGACTGCAGAAATACAGTTCACCAGTATCAGCAGACAGGAAACTGCACAGAAAGCGGTGGTATCTCTACCAGCGCGGCAAGTATGTGGGCCAATCGTTCAAGACCGACAAGGAAGCGATGGCATGGATAGACAGTAACGAGAACAATTAAAACGTCACGACTATGGCAAAGAAAAGCGAAGCTGCTGCATTGCTGCAGCACTACAAGGAGCGGCGTGAACGTCTGCGTGCCGTCGGCAGTCCATGGGTGGACGCTCCTCTGAAGAATGCGAATGGCGCATTTAACATCCCAACAACCGACGAGTCCCTGTATTGGGACTATGTGGCTGGCGTTATTGATTTGAACAAGGCGGCTTGTGAGTTTCATCGGTGCGGATGGGATAACTTCATCGACGAGAAAGCGACTATGGAACGCTTTCAGGAATTAGACAAGAAATATCACAAACTTGGTTGTGAAACTGGCTTCACAACCATCTACAAATCCAAAAACAAGTAAGCGACTATGACTCAAGAAGAAATCGACATGCTGAAGCGTGCGATAGAGACGCACATCAGCGCACTGTATCGTAGCGAGGATGCCTATGCCAAGAACGGCAACATGGAGGCCGTAAAAGATTGCCTCGCTGAAATCAAGAAGTATCAGTCATTAAAACAGAAACTCTAAAACAAGTAAACGACTATGGGAATCGAACTTACCCCCGAAGAAGCGCAGGCCCTGAAGAGCACCCTGCACGCAGTGACCCACTCCTGGCGCCGCTACCCCGGCATGAACACCGGCAGCAGTCAGGTGCATAACCTCTACTGGAGCGACATCGAAACACTAATGGCTATTCACGACAAATTCCCCGTAGAACTATGAACAATTACGGATTCAAGAAGACTATTCAGGACCTGAGCGGACAGAAGTACGGACGCTGGACGGTCGTAAAGCTGGCGCGGCGCGACAAGAACCGCAACGCCATCTGGCTCTGCCGCTGCGAGTGTGGTACGGAGCGTGAGATAGACGGCTATGCCCTACGACACGGCAGGACCAAGGGCTGCACACACTGCGCCCACCGGAAAGACGGCGTAGGCCACCCCATCGACATCTGCGTGACGCTCGGCAAGGTGATATTCTCCGTAGAGAAACTGATTCGCAGGGGCATACCGCTCGATGACGTGTTGCTGCGGCTGAAGGAAGAACAGCAAAAGGACGAAGCCCTATGACCGAGAATGTCTATCCCCTCACCCTCACCGCACCCGACGGCAGGGAACTGCGCACGCTGGCATGGTTCCCGACCGAGGAGTGCCGCCGAGACTTCTACGAGAAAGCCGCCCGGCGCGGCCTGACCGTGAAAGAGAATAATTCTTGCTAATTCCTGCAAGACTTTCAAGAATTTATATTAACTTTGCAACCGAAAGTTGCTACAACGAACATTTTAAACGCTGCGCCAGATAGCAAAGCAAGTCCCAAGGGCATGGGTAAGAGATTATGAAAACTTTTAATACCGAGAATGTATTCAAGAGTATCTACAACAAGCAAGAGATTCGCTATTGCGAATACCAAGGTTGGGCATTAACCACCGAAGCTGGCAGAAGCATTCGCATCTATGTAAAAGATGAAGGGCACTATGAGTATCCCTTAGAAAAGAAGGACATCTTTGTCAAAGAGACCAAGAAGCGCGCTTCTTACCTTCGCAAGAAAATCAACGATGAGTTCGCAAAACGTGGTAGTGACAGTTGGTACCGCAAGTATTACCAAGACGAGCTGACGCTCGACGCATGGTATGAGAAGAAACTGAAGGAGGACAGGAAGAAGGCACTGCTTGACCGCGATGAGAAGAAAATCGAGGCCATGGTCAAGAAGAACGTCAAGAAGTATTGGGATCATCCATTCCATATTCTGCGAACAGGCTCTCATACCGGCACTCACACTATGGCATACGGGAAAGAGAACAGCGTCGTATGCAGTGAGACAAACGACTGGAAAGGCTATAGCAGAAGCACTAAATTCCCGATGGTAGTCCGTTCGCTACACCTCACCATACGTCGCGGTTATAGTCTGTTTGTCATCGGTGGCCTGATTACCTTTGTCAAGGGTGACAGAATAGACCGCCGGGGAATGGCTTGCGAATGGATTGAACAGGGCAAGGCCATTGCCGACATCCGCACCGTGAAAGGCTACCTGGTACGTGGTGAGCACATCGAAGCCAAGAGCCTGAAAGAGGCGCAGGAGGTCAGTGCCGAGCGTCGCACGCTGTTGCTTGCACAGGCCGTCGCGGAGCACAAGAAACTGCGCATCCGCAATCAGCAGAAAGCCGACGGCACGCTGATGATTACCTTCGAGGACTCGTTGAAGTCTGGCAACTGCCGCCCGGGAACCGCGAGCTTCAAGCACAAGTATGAGGAAGCCATTGGACACGAGGCTACGAGCATCAGTATCGACGACCTCCGTAAGTATGCCAAGCAGTTCGGGGTTGAATACTATGCAGAGAGAGCTATCAGATATGCACTTAGTCATTAAACATTATGAAAGTTTTACAGCTGTCAAAAGTCGCACAGGCATATTACGAGGGGCTTCGCGCCCCCAGCCTGGCGCAAGGGTGGGATAAGTATGTCGCCACCGACGGGGAGCAGTGTCTCTTCGTAAAGAGTGACTACGAGCCTAAAGAGGGAGAGGCTGTGTTCTTCCTCACAGTGAGAAACAGGAACGTGGCCTGCACGCTCCACAAATCAAACGTCAATGAGTAAAGAGCGATTTACGGTCACGCCGTCAGAACACTCCATGTGGACGGTCAGTGACAGCGAAAGCGGATTCAGCATCAAGTTCCGCGAAGGTATGTTCAACGAGACACAGGAAGTAAAGACCCCCGACACGCTACCCAAGGACGTTGACCCTGCAACGTGGGCAGCAAAAGCAATGTCGGCCATTGGTGACTACATGGCACTGGAACATCCGTTGCTGGTCAGCTGTGACATCTACGCCCGGCGCTCAGCCTTGTGGCAACTGTCTCACGAAAGCTGGTGGGTGACGCTCGTCGCCGCATGCAACGGACTGCTGATAGACCCGGAGGCGGGAGACCTTACGGATAATCTCTTCGACGAGCTTGACGATTTCTTCAACCTGTCAGGCGAGAATCCTGCCGACCTGGAAGAGAACGAGAAGCAGAACCTACTCGGCATGGTGTCGCTGCTCGACGAGGACGAAGCCCGCGAGGTGTTCGGCATCATCCACACCTACTGGAATGAATACCACGATGCTCACTATGACATCGAGAAATGGGCACGCGACTTGCTGTGGTGGCCATGCTGGGCCAATCCTGTCATCGACAAGATGGAGGAAAAAGCCGAGGACGACGAAGACGCATGAAGTACACCTTCCTGACAGACCTTTATCCCGACTGCCCGATGTTCGAGGATAAGGACTTTGACAGCGACGAGCAGGCACTGGCACACGCCCGTGACCTGTTCGCCCATTGTAACGCCCCGAGCATCACCGTCATCGACGAAGGCGGGAACAAAATCGGGGAGATAAATTGAGAAACTAAAAGCGAAAAGAACTATGACTACCGACTTTACGCCCCACAGCCCGCAGGCGGGCTACACGGTAACGATCAAGCTGACGGGCACGAGGGAAGAACTCTCGGCCCTGTACGACCTGCTGCAACAGGCAGAACCCTCTGACGACCGCGAGCGACGCATCAAGGACGACGTGCTCAATGAACTCCGCTCCGCCCACGGCTGGCTCACAGACATGGAGGACATTGCCCGACGCACGGGCGAGTAATCTCTCATCAACCGAGTATTAACAATCAAAACAAGCAACAAATATGGCATTTAAGAATTTCACAGTAAACGGCCAGTCGATGGAAGACTGGATTAAGCAACAACAGGAGAAGAACGGCGTGCTCACCATCCGCCAGGCCACGCAGCGCAACGAGTGGGGCACGACCGTGCTGAAAGGCAGTATCACCACACTGAGCGAAGATCAGGACGCGGAGTTCCTGAACGCCGACATGGACATCCGCATCGACGGCAAGCTCTATACGATGAAGGGCCGCCGCGTGGAGCGCAAGAACGGCATCTGGTACGTGGACGGCAAGCGGCAGGAGTTTCCTGCCGACGAAGGCAAGGCTACCACCAAGGCCCACGAAGACCTACAGCAGGAAATCAGCGAGGCCATGAGCGCAGCCTTCGGCGGCGGCATCGCAAATATCAACGGCAGGGTAGGGCAGAGTCACATCCATAGCGGCGAGCACGTGGTGAAGACCACCGTACGGAATGAGTTCTCTGGTGGCACCGTCATCAAGCAAGGCCGCAATATCTCCATGCCCAACGGCGGCACGGTAAAGATAAACCGTGGCGGCAAGCAGTACACCATCAGCGGCAAGAGCCTGGAGCGGCGCGACGGCGTGTGGTACTGCGACGGCAAGCCCGTCAGCGACAGCGACACCGGCGGCGCATACGACGACCTCGACGTGGTGAAGCTGGAGATACATGGCAACGTGGAACAGCTCTCCACCGTGAGTGGCGACGTAAGCGTATCGGGCGACGTGGGCAATATCTCAACCGCCTCGGGCGACATCCGCTGCCAGACCGTGCGCGGCTCCGTATCGACCGCCAGTGGCGACGTGCATTGCGGCAGCATCGGCGGCTCGGTATCCACAATGAGCGGCGACATCTACGAGCGATAGTCGCCGCGATACTACGCACACATTATATATATATATTATACGCCGCTCCCCGCAAAGGAGCGGCTTTTCTATTTCCCAATCATCAACAAACTTAAAACCCAAAGCAAAACTATGAAGAAGTATTTTGCCCTGCTGTCGTGTGCTCTGATGGCCATGACGGCCTGTGAAAACAACGCCCTCGAAACAGAGAGCACAGTGATGAACAACGTCACCGTGAACGATCCGCAGGAGGTGACGCTCACCTTCTCGCCCTACGAGCAGGAGGCCATGACCCGTGCCGGAGGTGACCCCACCAGCATCGCCACCATCGCCACCCGCCTTGATGTCTGGCTCTACCAGGACGGCCAGGAGGTGCAGGCCGTCCACCAGACCAGCACCGACCCGGACTTCGGCTCCCTCACCGTCACCCTCGACAAGCGAAAGACCTACACGCTCTATGCCTGCGCTCATAAAGACACCGGCGCGGCTACCCTGCAGGGCGGTATCATCACCTGGCCGGGCGCGAAGATGACCCACTCGATGTTCTACACGCAGACGTTCACGCCAGCCGAGACCACGACGCTCTCGTGCCTCATGCAGCGAATTGTGGCCCAGTTCCGACTGGAAACCACCGATGCCGTGCCAACAGAGGCCGACAGGATCACCATCGCCGTGGACCAGGCTCCCGCCGCATGGAACGTCGCCGGCTACGGCATGAACCCCCGTGATTACACCGCCACCTACCAGGGTTACAACCTGAATCAGGACGGCAGCGTGACCCTCTCCGCCTTCGTCATCGCCGACCCCGACGAGTCTGTGCTCCACACCGTCACCGTCACCGCCTATGACACCGACGGCCAGCCCCTCCAGCAGCGCACCTTCGAGGATGTGCCCCTGCGCAACGGTTACAGGACTGTCTATCGCGGTGCTTTCTTTACCGACACTTCCTTCACGTCCACGTTCACCGTCAGCGACTGGCAGGAGTTCGATACCGTGGAGTTCTGATGACTTCTGAGCACCCTGACGGGTGGAAATTGTTCAAATTTAATTCAAATTATTAGAACTTTTCCATCCGCAGGGTTGAATAATTTGAGAATAATTTGAATAATTTCCCGTCGTAAGACGGTTTAAAACACCCAACTATGGATTTGATAAAAGAATACAACCAGCGGTATCAGTTCTTTGCCGACATCACTGGCGAAGCCATGCGCGTACACCGCAAGTTCAAGCCAGGACTGGTGGAAAGTGCCTACGAGGCCGCTCTAAAATACCTGCTGGAACTGAAAGGAGTACAGGTGGAGCGGCAGGTGTACCTCCCAATATTCTGGGACGACGTTCAGTTAGATCAGTCGTACCGTATGGACTTGATGATTGGCGGCAACATCATCTGTGAGTTGAAAGCTGTATCGCATGTTGAAACCTGTCATCGTAGACAACTGTTTAACTACATGAATCTGACGCATCAGCCATACGGCATGATTATCAATTTCGGTGCGCCGAGTCTCTACGCAGAGTGGTTTCATCGGCATAACGATGGGCGCATCGAAAAGGTAAAACTTCTCTGATATTTAATAATTTGAACAAAATTTGATTAATTTCCCGTCGTAAGACGGCTAAACACCCAAAGAAACAATGAAAGCAATCAAGAATCTTTGCGTCCTGTGCGCAATCAGCATGGCACTCGTCGCCTGCGAGAAACCCATCCTCGACGAAACATCGTCGGATAGTAACGAACCCCTTGGCAACGTGACCCTCACGTTCAGTGCCCACGGCGCGACGACCCGCGCCGCCGCCACCGACATCGGCACCTGCTTCTCGAAGCTCAACGTGATGCTGTTCAATGCCGACGGCACTAAGTATTTCGACAAGGTGCGCACGCAATACTCCACCGACGAGAACTTCGGACAGCTATCGCTCACGCTGCCCGCCGGGGAGTACGGCGTGGTAGCCGTCGGTCACTCGTCGGCCAAGAGTGCCACCATCAAGAGCATGGAGATGGTGCAGTTCACGGCCAGCGACGGCCAGAAGCTGACGGACACCTTCTGCTATGGCGGCACCGTGACCGTGGGCGAAGCACCCGAGCAGCACCAGCTCACGATGAACCGCATGGGCGCAATGGTCCGCTTCCAGTTCACCGACGAGGAAATCCCCGCTCAGCTGACGCACGTCAAGTTCGACTATACCGGCGGCTCCGCCAATTTCAACCCCACCACCTCGGAGGGCACCACGAAATCGACACAATCAGAGACGCGCCCCGTCGCTGCCGATGACGTCTACGAAATCTACACCTTCCCTTATCTCTCCTCCTCCGGCACGCTGAAAGTCACCATCACCGCCCTCACCGCCCAGGGCGACGTGATCAAGAAGCGCACGCTCGATGCCGTCCCCGTGACGCGCAACCGCATCACCAGCTACACCGGCCCCCTCTTCTCTGAGGGCGAGGGCACCATCACTCAGAGCGGCTTCTCCTTCACCGTTAACGGCGAGTGGGACGGGGAAGACCAGCATGAGTTCTGAATAATCAACGCCGCCGCCATCCCTGTCATGTGGATGCGCGGCGGCGTTTTTTTTCGCGCTGGCTGGCTGTATGCCTGGCGTGAGCTGGTCAGGAATACCAGATTTCGGGGATGCTTTCTTGTGTCATTTCCGTAAGGTTTTTAGTGCTTGCCAGGTGTACCAGGAGGAACGCGTTGCGTCGTAGATGGCATCGTGCTGAATGCCGTCGTATTGAGAGGGTAGGGGGTCGAAGACCTTGTAGGCCAGCGACGGGTCGGCCTGTATCTGGTGTGGCAGGGCGATGCCGTTGGCGCGTGTGCTCTTTCTGGCCATGCTGCGCTCTACTTCTATCAGAGCCGCCTCCAGTATAAGCGTGCGGCAGTCGCGGAACGAGGTGTGTGGCACGATGTCCTCCAGGTCGATGTCGAAGCGGCGGCAGAGTGAGCGGAGGATTGCAACATCCACGTCCATGCCGTGCGCCCAGAGGCAGATGCTGTCAAGGCTATGCTTCTTCACCATACTGCGGATGAAGTCGAGCACGCCCACGAGCACGTCGGCCACGGGTTCGGCCAGTCCCTCGCACACGGCACGCTTCGCCTCGTCGCTCTGGCGGCTCCACCATGTGATGGTGTTGGGGTCGAAGTCCATGCCCTCCACCACGCAGGAGCGGAGGTCAACGTAATTCACGAAAGGCTCTGCGTCGGCCTTGCTCATAAACGGCTCCACGTCGGCATCGCGCAGCCATGGCACCACAGCCACCTGCATGATAGCGGCGTCCGACGAGAGCGAGCAGGTCTCAAAGTCGATGGTAAAATCTAAATGTTTCATTGGCTCCTACGCTTTAGGATTTCTCTCACTGTGTCGGCATCCACCTTGGCGATGCTGGCGATGTTGGCTATGTGCCATCCTTCTTTCTGCAGCCGGATGACTTGCTTTTCCAGGGCCTTGCCCCCATGTACTCTTGTTGTTGCCATAATACTTTAGTCGGTTGTTTAAGTTAATAATCATTTGCTATATCTATATGAGATTCGTCCTCGTGTGAGGTCGTAGGGTGACAGCTCTACCTCCACACGGTCGCCCACCATGACGCGGATGTGGTGCTGGCGTATCTTGCCGGAGAGGGAGGTGAGGATGGTGACGCCGTTATCCAACTTCACCCGGAAGTTGTCGCGGCTCAGGTTCTCGGTCACAGTGCCTTTGACTTTAATATGGTCTTGCTTGCTCATATATCGCTGTCTATTAAATAGTTATTTATCATAATCGTGATTATGCGATTTTTCTGCGCTTCCATCTCGCACCGCTTTCTTGCTGTGCCACCGGCTGGATTTCTTGTCGCGTCGGCGTCGCTCGGCACGTATGTGGTTGTAGAATCCGGTGTAGTATTTCGGTGGATTGTCAGCCAGGTACTGAAGGGTCTCGGCGGCCTCGCGCTGCTCCTTGGTCAGCTTGCCGAGGATAGGGATTGCCGCCATGCACTCGTTGAGCAGCAGGCGGATGCTTGTCCGCCGACGCTCCACCATCCTTGACCACCGGCGCTCCAGAGCTATCTCGCGTCTGCGAACCCGCTGGTAGGCTCTGAGCATGCCCTCGCGGCTCTGGCCCTGATAGACCCAGACGGCCTGGCCTGTCACGCAAGAGTAACAGATGTAACGGAATTGATATGGACGGCGCTGATACATATTCTCTTGGGCTGCGAATGTACCGCAGCATACTGTACTATTCCTTTGTTTCTTCGGTTTCGGGGTCGGTTTCTGGGGCAGCCTGCACGTAGTTCGGGTCGCCCTCGTGGGCGGGGTCGTAGCGGTGCTTGGGCACCTGACTCTTGCGGTAGAAGTAGTAGCAGCGGGGGTACGGCTTCTTCTTCACCAGTTCGCGGGGCAGGCGGTTGCCGTGCTCGTCGGTGGCTATGCTGAAGCCGTCGGCGGCTTTGGGGTACTGCCAGGCGGCGCACTGGCGCATGCCGAGCGTGACGTCGGTGTCGGTCTTCAGTGTGATGCGCGGGTTGCGGATGTATGGCGACGTGCGCAGATAGTCGTCCAGCTGTTCGCGGATGCGGTTGTAGGCTCCCTTGATGGTCTTCTCACCGATGGTGATGCCGCAGTAGTCGAGCAGAGAAATGGCCAGTTCGCGCTGAGCGATGGGGATGCCGAGGTGGCGCTTATCGGCGAGATAGCCTGCTATCCAGCGGGTGAACTGCTCGTCCTTCGAGGCGGCGAGAGCCTGGCGTAATAATGCACGGCTGTCGCGCGGCGGGGTGAAGGTCTCTTCGGGGTATTGCAGGAACAGCTGGCAGCACTGCAGCAGCAGGTTGCGGGCGTCGTTCAGAATTTGCGGCGGCAGGTTGTGGGCTACCTCCTTCACGCCCTCGCTGCGGAAGTCGTCGGCAGGGGTGTGGGCTGGGCGTGAGCCGTCCATCGAGCGGGGGTGATACCAGTCGCCCACAAGTATCTGGTAGGCGCGGCGGTTTGTCGAGTCACTGGAGAGGTCTATCTGTTCGTTGCTGGCCAGTACAAACTTCGGCAGGTCGTCGCCTGTCAACTTAACGGAGCCTTTATAGAGGCCGCGAGAGGTGACGGAGAGCGGATAGTTATACATCTTCTTGGGATTGAAGCCCTGCGGCAGTTCGTCGATGCAGACCACGTTGTGCAGACCGGGGACGACTTTGCCCAGCTCCTGCTCCATCACGATGTTGCCTCCTTCGAGCGCCTTGCCGTCGATGCCGAGGGTGCGGCGCACGAGGGCGAAGAGTTCGAGTATGGCGGTCTTGCCCGTGCCGCCGCTGGCAAGATCCTCGCGGCGGGTGCCGTTGTCGGTGATGTGGATGAACTGCTGACGGTTGGCCGAGCGGTGGCGCACCAGTGCCGAGCCGATAGCGTGGAGCATGGCGATGAAGTACATGTCCTGCGTCTGCCGTTCGGTCTTGGTGAGTTCCTGTATCTGCTCCTTCTCCCAGAAGATGCGGCACGTATTATATAGGAAGCGGAAGTGCAGCGGCATTTCCTCTAACGGCTTATCCATCACGAGACGGTAGCGCCAGAGCTGCTGCCACTGGTCCCAGCGCATGTTCTCCTGCTTGATCTCCTCCTCCACCTTCGCCGCGCTGAGTATCGCCTCGTGCTTGGCCAGCTCGGATGGATAGAAGCCTGCCTCCTCCACGTGCCACAGGCGGTCGGTAATGGTGAAGTCGCCGTCGAGGATGGCATCCTGATTGGTCCACCATTTCATCTGTGAGTATGGCACGAGGCTGATATCATCCTTCGTCACACGGACGGCGGTGTTATGGAAGAAGAAATGGTCAAAGTCCTCGCCGAAGCTCTTCTCGTCGAAGTCCATCGTCTCTATCGACTCCATGATGCCCTGCTCGAGCTTGGCTCCATAGATGGCACGCGAGAGCGCACCTTTCTTATCATTAAACTCAGAGTGCGCCCGTAGCCATTCGGCCATGATGTCGCGTATCTGTGGCACCAGCTTATTGCTGCCCTTCTGACCCACGAACAGTTCGCTGTAGGTGTGGTCGTTGCCTAAGAGGAAGAAGCGGCTGAACGACTCGTCGCCACTCTGCATAACGCGGCGCACGATGCCACGGGCACGAAGGAACACGGGGGTGTTCCGCAGGTCGAACTTATAGCGGGCACGGCTGCTGCCGTCCTGCTCCTTACGCTCGCTCTCCCACTGCCAGAACTTGCAGGTCGGCGTGTCGAACATCGCGTTGTCGAACCATTCCGTCGGGTCGTCGTGCTGCAGCTCGGCGGGCATCAGCCGCTCCACCTCGGCGAAGTGCTGAATGAAGTCGGTGACATCCTTCAGTGATTTACTATTTACGGAATTACTATTTACGATTTGATTCAGCTCCTTCGGCAGCCGGAGCCAATGCACGGCAGGGTTACTCAGGGCGATGGCCTGACTGGCCTTCAGTCCTGTCTCGTCCTCGTCGTAACAGACGTACAGCCCGCCCTCCACGCAGACGCTCTGGAGCTTCCTCAGCAGCGCCCGTAGCCAGCGGCTAGGGCGCATGGTGCCGCCCTTGCCGTCGAAGCCTGCCATCTCGGAGTTGAGCCAGACGACGTGCGCGTCGCTGTGGCTATAGACGGCTATCGCATCGCGTGGGCCGGAGCAGAGCACGATGCGGCCGAAGCGGATCTGTTTCGTCTTCTTCTCCTTATCCTCTATCTCCACGTAGGGATGGCGCTTGTCCTGTTCGGGAATCACACCGTCCTTCAGGAAGTCCTCCAGGTCAGCGTCAGCATACCATTGTCGGCCTACGTCCACACTCTCGTCCACGTCCTTCCATGCCCACTTGTAGCCGTAGATATTCTTCGGCTCATACTTCTTTGTGCCGAACGGATAGCAGAACATGAAGATGGGATAGTTGCGCGTGGCCTTGACTATCTGCACGTAGAAGCCACCTTTCTCCTTGTTCTCCTTGCGGCTGATGACGCGGGCTACGGGCTGCACGTGGAACAGCCGTTCCACCTCCCTACCCCACTCGCTCACGGTCTTGGTCTCGGCTTTCAGAGGGTTGCCGTAGAAGCCTGCGCCTAAAGAGCAGCGGTAGAGGGGTTCGCCCGTGTCGGGGTCGAAGTCGGTTATCAGGTCGCCTATCTTGATTTCGGCGGGGGCAGTGCCGCTGTGGTAGGCGGCCGTAGCACTTTGTTCGGTCGCTGCCCCGCCGATGTCTCTTATATCGTCCTTATTGGCCTTGTGGGTTGACATCTCCACCTTCAGTCCCAGTGCCCTCAGTCCCTCCACGGTCCAGTCGCCGCGCTCCAATAGCGGCTCGTCGCCCGTCCAGTCGGCATACTGCAGCTCTGTCTTGCGGAACTCCGTCCACCCTACCCTATCCATGCGCAGCGAGCGTTGCCACTTGCGACCATCTTCGTCGGTCTCTTCCTCCAGGTTCACGTCGCAGCGCGTGGCCAGTTCGCTCATCACCTCCTGCATCTCGCCCGCAGGGATGGCTCCTGCCGGTTTACCCATCAGCCGCGCGGCGAGCTGAATGGCTCCGTAGCCCGTGGCTCCGCACGCGTAGCACTTGAACATCGGCGCCGTGGCTCCCATCCTTGCGTCGCGTTCCACATGCAGCGACGGATCATGGTCGTCGTGCCAGGGGCAGAGGTAGTAGGCCACGGTGCCTTTCGCATTCTGCCGCTGCATCGTGTGTCCCCATCCCGCCATTACTTCCACGAGAGGTATCTGGTCTAATATGTTGCGATTATTCTCGTTCACGATTTGTTAGTAGTTTCCTTCGCCTGTTTCGTGTACTCACGGTATTCCTTCTTTAGTTGGTCGATGACGGCATCCTTGTCGGCGATGCGCTCACGCAGATTTTCTACGAGCTGCTGCAGCGAGGCCACCTGCTTGTCGCCCTGCGCCCACTTCTCACAGGCCGCACAGTATATGTCGCGCAACCGCTCTACGTTCTCTGCGGCCTGCTCCATCTGCCGACGCAGGTCATCGAGCTCCGCCTCGTAGGGATTGTTTCCCAGCAGAGCAGAAAGAAGATTCTTGAAGTATCGTCTCATGCCGAAAGCCTCCTACATGGTTCGTGTGATACATACAGCCGGTACGCTGGGGTCCGTGCGCACCTCATACTCCTTGTCCTCCAGCTTCATGTCGTGTACCTGAACCTTAACCGACTTGATCTTCTTTTTGTCGGCAAGGGTGAAGATACGCGACTGCCTGACGCGCATACCTCTTAACTCTTCTTTGCTCACAGTCTCCTGCATAATTGTCTGAAAATCTCTTAAATTATATGCGTTAATAACACAAAAACGGGAGAAAAACCTTACCTTTGCAAGTGTTTCAAGTTCGCAAGGCGACGCACGGCTCTCCGCTGAGAGGCGCTTCACTGCGCCTGCAGGTTTCCCTTGACCCGTCGGTGAGTTAATTAACTAACTCGGTTGCAAAGGTAAAAAAGAAATCCGAAAGTCGTGTTGATTGCTGTTGATTATTAACGTAATTTAATTATAGTTTCAACATGGCAAAGAAAGAGAAGAACAATTTCACACGCGCCGTGGAATGGCTCATAACCAACGGCGTAGTTAAGAATCAGAAGGATATGGCCGAGCGTATGGGTACGACGGAGAATACCATATCTCGCAACAAGCACGGTGGCGTCAAGCGTCCTGATGACGACACACTGCGCAAGTTCAACGAACAGTTTGGCAGCATCATCAACATCGACTACCTGCGTGGCGAGAGCAAGGTAATGCTGGTGAAAGACCTTGCCACACGTCAGTCTGCCAAACCTGCAGATAAAACAGCGTCACTCCTCGCTGCGAAAGATGAAACTATCGCCGCAAAGGACGAGGTGATTGCTGCCTTGAAAGGCAAACTCTCCAGCATGGATGAGACTATTGTCACTCTGAACGGGCGCATCGCTGACAAGGAAAAGATCATCAACACACAGGACAAACTCATCAGTACCCTTCGGCAACAGATAGACGACCTGCACCAGCAGGCCGCCTCGGAAAAGGGGCTCCACTCTGGCCATTCCCACTCGGAAGCTGCTGACCGTGGAACCGCGCACACCTAAATATATATAGGGCAACTGAATGCTACAACGAAAAAGTGAACTACCACGGAGTCTTTAGCTGCGTGGTAGTAACTCGGCTGCTGTAAAAGGCTCGCCGCTGCGAGCCTTTGGAACTGCGACGTCATCGACAACGGCGCGTTCGCGAAATAATTGTTACTTCCTTGAATCAAAACCAAAAACTATGAAAAACTAAACAAATTAAACTATTAAAACAACTTATGAACATTATGGATTGATGTTTGCATAACACACGAGCCAGCCGTAGTTGTAAGCCTCGCTACCTCCCTGGCCGTGGTAAAAAGCCTTTGCTTTCAGTTCGCGGAACTTCTGCAACGTCACGATGCTGTTGGAGCGCAAACTCGTAGCCTGCGACGGCACAAGCAGGTTGCAGAAGTAGGCTCCAGATGCCGACGAACCAGTCACGCCGGAGCCGTTAATCTCGATGGTGCCGGTCGTGGCGTTGAAAATATTAATCTCGCAACCCAACATGTCGGACGTTATGCGCGGCAGACGGATGGTGATACCGCTGACTTCCACCTGAAGGTTATTGCTGGCCGATTCGAGGTTGACAACATCCTGGCCGTAAAAGTTCGTCACCGTGTAGTTGCTGATGTTAGATGACGTTAGCCGCAGATACGGCAGAAAGAGGTTACCGCGCAGCACAGCGTCCTGCGTGATGAGCGTGCCTTTCGTCGGGTCGATGCTCACCTTGCCGCTCACCGTGCCGTCGCTGTTGCTGAAAGTCACGCGGTCGGCACGCAAATTAATCAGGCCGCGCTCGATGTCGATACCCGTGCGCCGGCGTTGGTATGCCTCCAGCTCGCCAGCTATTTCGCGGATGCCGGGCTTGCGCTCAGGCGACACGCCTACCGCCCAGATGCTGCGTACACGACCCTGGCTTTCCAGAATCCATTTTAGGGACGCAAAGTCCGAAAGGCTGATGTCGTTACCTAATGCGTCACCAATAATCAGGTCGTTGCCGTAGGTCGTCACCTCATAGCGCCGCCACAACACGCGCCAGCCTTGCGGCGTGTCATAGTAGCCGTAGTCTCTGTCATCAGCAGAGGTGTCGCCACTGTAGAGCATTTCATGTTCATCACCATCTGGGTTTACGGCCATTACGTCCATATACGTATTATTCCCCTCGTCGGCATCAACTGCGCTGACCACCGCCCATGTATAGAGGTACTTGCCTACCAGGCTGGCGTCGGGCTGCTCTGCCGAGAAGACCAGCGAATCCAAGAACGTTGTGTTTTTTGGGCGCAAGGAAAATACTCGTCCGAACGGCTGAATACGTTCCCAAGCACCACGGACAAGGCTCATGCCGCAGATTTCCAACGTGCCTGTAATGCCGCTCATAATACGCCAGAGAGCCCGGCATACGCCACTAAAGCTGTTCTTGGTCCAGAATGTGATGGTATGGCGCACATAGTCGGAACTTGCGCCGAACGTTGTCGAAGCATCGCCACTCGGACTGCTTACCCTCGTCACCTCGTCTATCAGAAGGCCCTTTGATGCGTCGATGAACGGATAACCGGAGGTGGAGCCATAGATGTAGACAACGTAAGAGCACGTAGACCGCGACCACCACGACAGTGTATAATACTGTCCTGCGCTGATAGCGTAATTCGTCTGTCCGCTGTTTGTCCCATAGAGCAGATATTGCAGCACTTCCTTGATGTTGCTTCCGTCGGAATAAGCCCTGTAGCCATCCATGCCGTTGAACATATTCGTGACAGCCGTGCCGCCGATGGTTATCGGTGTCGTAGGCAGCAGCTCGCCAAGCACTGCGTCAGCCGCCATGCCGTTAGTCAGGTAGTTGCGGTAGGCTACGTCGGTAGGACATGGAATCCACGGTGTCGATGCCTCACCCTCTTCCAGCTTTATCCAGTCTACCGTAGCCGTGCCAACGCCGGGGCTGTCTTCATCGTCAAAGTACACTTCAACAACCCATGTGTCTTTATTGCTGGCCACGGTAAACGTCCTGCTTTCCGTCTGACGTTCCTCCGACTTGATGACTACAGCATACTTCTCCACAGAGTCCGTAGAGCGCACACGTACCGTCAGCATATTGTTATTGTCGGTAGCGTCGTGGTCGGTGCATCCTCTTACCGTCAGCGTGTAGGTATTGCCCTGCGTCAGCTTCGACAGTGTCCGTTGGTGCTTGCTGCCGCTGCTGGCATTGATGTTCGTAGTCACCTCCATCAGCGAGTTAGGTATCAGGTTCTCGTTGGCCTGCACGCCGTCCTCAACGCCCAGCGAAATCTCGCTCACCGTCTGACGTATCTCCGACATGCCTGTCTTTAGGCCGTTGGTGTCCTCGGTCAGGGTGGCAATATTCTCGTTCGACGAGCGGATGTATTGGCCAACGGTTTCTATGGTTTCCACTTCCGTTCCAGTGGCGGCGTAGGTGATTTTTCGTGCCACCGACTTTTCGGCGTCGCCCACAATCTTCGTGTCCCATTCGCCAAGCAGGTTCACGCCCACGGAGATGCTGACGGGCATGGTAACGGTGTTGCCGGCGGTGTCTGTCAGTACCACGCTGCACGTTATCTTGCCGCTGGTCTTATAGGTGCCACTCTGTCTGCTGTAGCCGGTAATCTGCAGCCTGTAGTCGTTGACGCCTATGGGCGACACAGTAAGTCCGAGGTCGTTACTGACAGATGTCGGCGTACCCACCGTCACGTTATTGTCGCTGCCACGGCTTGCGGTCATCGAGATGTACAGCGGATGCTGCTGGCTGAACGGAAATGTTCCGTCGTTGATATTCTGCTCAATAATCAGTGGGCTGGGATTCACCGTCAGCGTCCAGCCGTCAAGGCCGTCCCTGCCGTCAGCACCATCAGTGCCATCAGCACCGTCAGCCCCATCCTTGCCCGTCTTTGTTGTGGTGAACATACCGTTGGCTACGTAGGCTGACAGCAGGGCTGGAGCGGTAGCGCCGCCTGGGTCTGGTTCTGCTGGCATCTGTATCTGCAGCGCATAACCCTCGGCCAGCCCCTTGTAGCCGATGAAGGCAAAGGGGTAACGCCAGGTGTCGGTGTGCTCTATGTCGCTGCCGCCGCAACCCTTCAGGGCTGCCACAAGGTTGCTGTTGAATCCTGTTGCGTCATGGCTGACCAATACCACAAACACGCTACTGTCGAGCGCGTTAATCTTTGCCGCCAACGCATTGTCTATGCCCGCAGAATCGAAGAAGGTATCGTAGAATCTTGGGGCGTATGACACTTCGCTGATAGTCTGCTTAACCTCCAGTGTCTGACGGTCTATAACGAACAGGGCCAATCCTCGTCGCAGCCCAGAGTCTGTATCGACAGCTATATCGGTATAGTCATACGTCACCGTCTGACTGCCGTTGAATATCTTCACCTGTGCACCGGGCAAAGTAACGAAGGACGGCGGATTACCGTGACCACGAAGCGAGATATAGGCGGCATCCTTTCCAGGGGCACCATCAGCGCCATCAGCTCCGTCAAGTTCTTCGTCGTTAGGCAGGTAGGCCGTGGCCGCCTCGCCACGCTCCAGCTTGGGCATACAGACATCGGCTTCCGAACCGGCGACTTCCCATGCAGGCGTTACCCAATACACATAGGTTGAGACAGAACTGTCGATAACACTTGCCGATTTGAAGGTGACGGTGTGGTACGTCCAGTCTTCATCATCCAGATTCCATCCAAAGTCCTTTATATAGGCATATTTGTTACCGTCAAGACAACGTCCCCAATCACGGTCAAAGGCTGCGTAGGGTATCGGCCCCTCGTCATCCCAATCACCAGGGTTTATGTCGAAAAACAGTCGGCCTTTATTCCAGAATGACAAGGTATAGACGGTGGCAGGCTGCAAGATGTCATGACCAGCCCCAGTAATTTGCTGTTGTATCATCTGCCCCGAACTCCCCGATGAGCCAAGGTGTATGTAGTTATGGCTGTCAAGACCGTTCACTACAATAGTGCCGGTATTAACATTCCACTTATCCATCTTCCCTGCCACAAACCGCGTCTGCCGCAGCAGGTTCGGTTGCACCTCGCTGGCATCCTTGCCGTCTTGCCCGTCGTCGCCTTTGTCGCCTTTATCTCCTTTGTCGCCTTTATCACCTTTTTCGCCGTCTGCACCGTCCTTGCCGTCGGCGCCGTTCCATACCGTTGCCGGACTCCAGCTGCCGCTTACCGTGCCATCGACCACCGTGGCCACGGAGGCGTATATGGTTGTCGGCACAACTACTTCCACCTGGCATTCATCTTTGCCGACGGCAACAGAACTGTCTTTAAAAAACCCTATGCAGATAAAGTGTGTGCCAGCCGACGGAACGAGCCTTATCGTGCCGGATGTTTCGCCGCTGTATTTGGTGTATTTTGTGTTCATGTCGCTGTCAACGGCTTCGTAATCGTCGGACAACATCGAGTCATCATCAATATCGCCGATGACCAGATAATCATAGCCATCTTCTGTCGATACGTTTACATTAAGCACCACCGGAGCGTCACCTCCTGTTGTAAAGTAAATCATGCCCACAGAGTTGCCATCATCGCCTGGCGACGGTAATGTAATGACGTTACCGTCCAGTTGCCATGAGCCGTCTATATCGCCAAAGTCAACGCCCGGCGGCACCGAGCTCCAGCCGTTTCCAAAGTCGGTAGTGCCGGAGCCTATGCCCGTGGTTTTTGTTGGCAGTTGCGGAACAGTGTCGCTCATCTTGTAGGCCGTCACCGTGCGTATGGTAAGACCGTCGTTGCCGTCTGCACCGTCTGCTGCAAAGTTGCCAAGTATCTTCGGTGTGGTGAACGGCCCCCAGTGCCCGCCTTCGTCGCTTGAACTGCTCGACGAGTCGCTGTCTGAGGCGTGTACATAGTCGCGGTAACTGCCGTACTCGTAGCGGTTGGTGGGGCTGACACCCTGACGCTCGTCATACCAGCCCCGCGGCACCCATCCGTCCTGATTTTTATTGGTGTCGCTGCCGGTGGCCGCTCCCTCCGGGTTTACCTGTCCGCCGGCGATGTCTGCCGGTGCTGTTCCGTAGTCGTTGGTCGGCGTAGGCAGGAATATCCATTCGCGCTCCTTGGAGTCCTCGCCGTCGCGGACGAAGGCTACGGTCTGCCGGGCCAGTTCCTCGCTATTGCCAACCAGCCTGACGTTGACGGACTTCTGTCCGCTGAAGGCTGCCGTGGGCAGGATGGCGGTAGCCTCAGTGTATTCCTGGCTTAACACCAATAGTTCCCATTCGGCCGACCCTACCGCGGCGAAATAGATACGCAGAGTCATAGCCACTGCCTCTTCCCGTTTCAGCAACGACATGCTGCCGTCCTGACTGGTGGCCCGGATGTTGATTGTTACGCCACCACCGGGTGTGTAATTGCCGTCCTGAGGGTTGTAACTGACAATAAAGTCGGACAATACCAGTGTGAGTATCTCCTTAGTCTCTGCAAGCACGTTGATGACGGCGGAGCCCAGAGGCTCGTAGACCTGAGCGCTGCTGGAGCTGCTTTCGGACGATGACGAGCTGCTGTCGGACGAGCTGCTGGAACTGTCGGCATCGCCCCAGGCTGTGACGGTGAAGGCCGCAGACACGGCACCGCTGAAGTCGTCGCCGCTGCCGCGCTGGTGACTGAGGGTGATGCGGCCGTTGGCCATGGTGCGGCGGCCACTTGCGCCGTTCCACAGAGCGTCGGCGTTGGCGTCGCCTGTATTGCGGCTGACGGTCCATAAGCTCACGCGGCTGTCGGCATTGGTGCTCCAGCCCTGTATCAGACTGGCCGTCAGCACGGCGGCCTTGCCCCATTTGACGTAGGGGGCGGCGTTGCCGGCATCCTCGTTGTCGATGGCGCAGGCCAGCTCTACGTGCAGCGGCAGTTCTTCGGGATTCCAGCTGACCTCCTCGTTATACTGGTCGGTGCCCAGGATGCCTGTGTCGAGGTTGACGGTACGCTGGCCGTTCTCTACGGCGCTGACCTCGCCCATGTAAATCCACCAGTGGTCGGGGTCGTCAACCGTACTCGGGAATCCCCGGCTGTCGTACTGTGTCGACAGCCCGTCCTGCATGACGAAGGAGTGCTTCACAAGCCACTCTCCCGCCAGTCCGTAGGGGTTATCCTGCGGGTACTGCTGCTTCGGCGCGAACACCAGATAGGCTTTGGAGTCGGCCACGTAGGCTTCGCTCTTCTCCAGACGGGCGTAGATGGTGTAAGGTCCGTTGCCGCCGGTCAGCCGCCGGTTGCGCCCCGAGAGCGTCCACTCGCGATACATGTTGGTGTTGGGATTGACGCCAAGACCAGACACCATCGGGCTGAAGACCTTGATCTTCGCGCCGGTGGCAATGCTGACGGCCAGGTCGTTGGCTGAACCGTTGGCATTGGCGATGATACTGATGGCCGACGGGGCTATATAGTGGATGGGGGATGTGCGCATCTTTTTATTTACGATTTACTATTTTCGATTTGCGATTTTTTTTTATAACGACAAATTATCAAAATCGGGTGCCTGGTCAAGGGCATGGCGCTGCCCTTGATTTTACGCTCGGATACAGACATATTAGGGCATAACGATATATCGGAAATCAACTGTATGGAGCACTTAGCACTTGAAGTTTTTGATCTTACGGGCACTGGCAGTCAGTATGCCTGGCTGCCTCGCAACGCCAGCATCACCATCAACGACACGAGCGGCATCTTCGGCAGCGGCGACGTGTGGAGCCACCCGTTCCGGCTGAACGTCTACGAGAACGCGGGCATCTTCGGCATCAGCGGCGACCTGCACGGTTCGCGGCTTCACGAGCAGATACACAAGCGGCGGGCCCGCCTGTGGGTGATGGGCCTGCCGCTGTTCCTGGGCTACCTGATGCTGGGCGACGAGGCAGAGGTGGACAAGGACGGCAATGTTGACGTAACGTTCGAGTCGGGACAGCACACGTTCGACGAGATGATAGAGGGAGCGAAGGCCAATCAGGTGCCTACGATAGGGGACGTGGAAATCGGTATGGCACTATGGCGTAAGCGGTGGACGCATTGCCGTGTGAAGCTGGAGGCATCGCTGAGACTGCCAAGCGGCTCCCCTTATCACGGTGCCACTCTGAGCGGCCCTGTGTATCATACGGTGAACGGCGAATTGGCCGATGAGTTTGAGTTGTCGTGCGACGGCGAGGAAGACGGCAACAGCGTGCAGGAATACCCGCGCATGGTGTTCCCACGGGGCAGCTTCGACAACACCGAGGAAGGCGGCGAAGGATGGAACAAGAACTGTATCAACACCAACCTGCCCTATACCGAGGACGAAGACGGCACGCCGACGAGCCCCTACTGCAACATAGCCCTCTGCTATCAGAAGTACGGTTACTTACAGACCGACAAGGACGGCAACACCAAACCCGACTACAGCGCGGAGCCGGTGGCCCAACGCGGCTACGAGTACATGCCCGCCGACCGCATTAACTCCGCGCCATGCTTCTATGTTGCCTACTGGGTGCGCTGTCTGATGACCCACCTCGGCATCCATATTGAAGAGAACCAGATGATGCAGGTGGAAGACCTGCGGCGGCTGTTCTTCGTGAACACCAACTGCGCCTATATAGAGCCGACGAAACTGCGTAGCGAAGACTACAACGAACGGTTCGGCCGATACAAGCACGATGTCGTGGTAAACAACAGACTGCAGCGGCCGGTGCCGGAGTATGTTGACTCCGAGAAGAACATCGACAAGAACGAAAGCGGATTCCACGGATCCAACGTCGAGATGACCGGTATCGAGAGCGATGTGTCTAACGTGTCGGTCAAGATTAGCGAGGTGATGCCATGGGATTTGGCGGAAAACTACGCCTATGGACTCAAGAACAACTACTACCATAAGGCTATCGCGTCGAGCGAGTGCTTCCCAGACGTTGACATCAGCGAGGTTATCAAGGCCATAGAAGACGGATTCGGCGTGCGCTTCCTGTTCAGCGACGACTACAGCAGGGTGCGCATCATACTGCTGCGCAACATTCTGCGCAGCGGCGACGTGCAGGACATTGCCTGTGAGATAGAGGACGAGAGCGTAAAAGTGGAGAACAGCATCCGTGGGTTCCGCATGACCTACGGCGACAACAAGGACAATACAGAGTTCTTCTATAAGGGTTTCGACGACAAGCTGCCGAAGAAGAAACCTTACTTTGTGGACGACAGCGACAAGCACGACTATTCGCACTGGGACCTGAATGCCGTATATAGCAACATTATCAACAGGGTGTCGGCTTTCGACAAGACCTGCTATGTAACTCCGGTCACCGGCGATGCTTACGGCGTTAAGATTGACAAGGATGCGAAACGCTACGACGAGCTGCACCCCTCGCTCTTCGAGTTTGCGGGCTACATGGATGCCATAGACGGCAACTGCACGGGAGAGGACAGCACCGTTCACACCGTTAACGTGGGCTTTACGCCGGCCATTATGAACGACCTGAACATGACGCAGGAACGCGGCGGCGATTATCGGCAGCGGTTTGCGCTGTTTGTGGATGCTACCATGCGCCCAAGGCGGGTCAACTACAACGATGTCAATGACTATGACAGCTTCAGCGACCCCACCGCGATATATGACACCGAGAAACTGTATGCCAAAGGTTCGCCAGCCAGGCAGATGATGGCAGGCGACGGCTTTGTCAAGCCGGGCGAGTTTGCCATCCTCTCTGACATGTATGCCGCCGCTACGGATGTAGTAGCTCTCGTGAGCGGCGTTGTGGGACTTACGCCTCTCACTGCCCACATTAAGTTCGATATGTCTGGCCACATTAACGAGGGTTACCGCCTCTATCTGCAAGATAATTACGAGCCTAACGACGACGGCGTGTCGCCCATCGAGAAGAAGGAGTGGGGCCTGACGTTGGGTATCATGCGCGGCTCTGGCAGCGATGCCTACATAGACTACCAGCGCGACCCGGAGGATGGCGAGAACAACGACACGTGGGACGTGATGCCGTGCGGCAGCGCAACAGCACACCCCGACACCTGCGACAACTACGGCAACCGGTGGGACTACAACGGCTCTGAATCTGGTATCGGCAATGCCGACGGACGTATCTCGCTGAAGTTGCGGGCGGAGAAGCTGAACCCGAACTTCGACCCGACGCTGCCAGAGACGCACTACGACCAGGAACACCCGGAGCGGAATACAAACCCACGCTATCTCACCATCAGCAACCCGGCGCTGCGTCAGCGCGGGCTGGCCGATCAGTTCTACAAGGAGTACAGCTACTGGCTGCGCAACGCCCGCGTCGTACAGCAGCCGGTGAGGATGGAACTGGCACAGCTACTAACCATCGACAAGACGAAGCGCGTGAGGGTGGGCGACATCATGGGGTTCATCCGCAAGATGCAGTACACCATCAGCAATGAGACTGGGCTGGGTAAGGTTACAATGGAGATTATGTATATATAAGATTATGGCAGTAACAGTAACAGGAATGTTTGGCAGCGGCAGGACGTATTTTGCCGACTCGCCAGTGGTCATCACCATCAGCGGACTGGAGTGGCCCACCGATGCCGGCGGCAGTCTGGTGTCGCCGTTCAATGTGGTGAAGGTGCAGGTATTGGATAATGACAACAACAACGTGGGCGAGTTCCGTGCCGACACGGGCGGGCTGTCGGATATATCGTTCGACATCTCGTCGGCACTCAGGGCAATGTGGAGCGGATATAACTTCGGCAGTGAGGTATCAGCCGCCAGCGGGCGTAGCTCGTTCCTACGCACTTATGCACCCTACTCGCTACGCATCTGGACTGAGTACCAGGCCGCCGACGGCACATATACCACAACGACGCCATCTGGCTATGGTGGCGGACGGTGCATGCTGGGCGGACTGACGGAGCTGGAGCGGAGCCGGATATCGAACGCTGCCAATGCCGACGCCTCTCACTTGCAGAATTCAAACCTGCGCTACGGCGACGCGAGCACGAAGCCGCTGACGGTGCCGGAGCGGGTGGGACAGCACAGCATCACCTCATGGGTGGACGTTGGTGCCGACGGCACGACGAGTTCGTTCTTTGCCGCCAGCGCCGTACCGGCAGCCGACGGCGCGGAAGCTCATGCGCCGATGGTGCTGCGCGACAGCGTGCCCTACGTGGACTTTCTGTTCGTAAACCGCCGTGGGGCTGTTGAGACATGCAGCGCACAGACGCTGGAAAGCCTGGGCATCAGCATCAAGACCGAGAACTACGGCATGACAGAGCGTCCGTCATTCAGTCCTACACGCAGCCTGACGGCACGGGCCAGCGGCGGCCTGCGGTCGTGGCAGATGTCGAGCGGCTACCTGACAAGGGAGTGGGCCCGCTGGTGGGCGCAGGAGTTCCTAATGGCTCGGCAGTGGTGGATGCGTGTTGACGATGACGGCGAACCGTCATCCGCAGCGACGGGGGGATTGTATGCGCCGGTGGTGGTCACGCCGGCCAAGGGCGACACCGGCATCTACGACCGGACGAAGCAGCAGATGCCGCACGTGGACTTTACCGTGACGCTGGCGCTGGAGGGATGATTACATTGAAGATTGAACATTAATGGCAGCTTGTCTGCCCTTGATTTTGGGCTCCGTTATAACGATATTCGGATAACAAGAAATTAACTCGAATACGAAATGAACCAAGTAATGATTGACCTCTGGCCAATTCTGGTGCCTATACTCCTGGCCGCCGTGGGTTGGCAGTGGCGCGAGAACCACGCCCTGAAGATCCGCGTGGCGGTACTGGAGACTACCGTAGAAAACTTAGAGACGACGCTCTCGAACATACAGAAGCGGCAGGACTCGCAATCGAAGAAACAGGATGATATTCTCGACCGCATACAGTCGATGGAGTCGGAGGTGCTGGAGCGAATGGGCAAGACCGACAGCAGCATCTCGTCGCTGTCGGCTCAGGTGAAAGGCCTGCACGACCTGCTGGTAGTGTCGGACTTCGGTATTCACACCAAACGGAACAGTTATGGGCGAGAAGATTAAGAATACGGGTAACGAACTGAAGAACCGGTGGGTGCAACGGATGCCGCGTTTCTTCCGGATGATAGTGAAAATAGTGACAGCCATCGCGCTCACGGCAACTACCGTCAACTTCGCCGTGCCTGCCCTTGGCGGTGTGCTCTACGAATGGTGGTCCGAGGTATATACGCATATCCTCGTGGGTAGCATCTGTACGCTGATGATTTGCAAACTCACTGTGGCTGGAGGTTACAGGGAGCTGAACCCGGAGGAGCTGCTGCGCGGCAAGATGGGGCGTCACATTCAGATGGGACACGACATCGACGAACAGATAGACGGCGAACAGCCAGATATTCACCAACAAAACATGAAAGATTATGGCAGGCAGCAGAACGCAGATTGACTTCGCTACCTGAAGTATAACAAGGACGAGGTAGGAAATCTTAGACAAGGCGACCATTGCAGGCTTGGCATCAGAGGCGGATGTAAAATAATGTCTGTTCGTATGTTATTATGTCTGAAAAAGTTATTATGTCTAAATAAAAAAATGGTGAATTATGTCACAAGCAATTAATATTACTAAAGGTAACGACCACCGTCTGCGCGTAGCCATGACGCGATGGTCAGAGCCGATGGCACTGTCATCGAGCAGCAATGTGCACGCCTACGCCGTGAAGAGCGTGACGGGCGTAAGATATGCCCTCGTCGTGCGCTACTCAGCACAGGACGAGGGCGTGATGGAAGTGGACTGGCCTTCGACGCTGACGGCAGGCTGCTACGGTCTGGAGATTACTGGCACACTGGAGGGTGAGGGCCAGTGGCGCATGGCTGCCGCCAACGCCGTCAAAGTGACACAGGTAACGGAGAAAGGCGGCGAGAGCATCACCATGACCGGCGACTCGTTCGATGTGGTGGGCGTAGTGACCGTCTGCGTAGGTTCCACCGGTGTCACCGAAGAGCTGCGCCAGGCGGTTGCCGACATGATTGAGGAGGAGTATAACGCCTCCGAACGACTGCGCGAAGAAGGCGAGTTTGTCCGTGAGACCCACGAGGACAACCGTATACTGGCTGAAGAGGCGCGTGAGGGCAACGAGCTGACGCGAGAGAACAATGAAACCACCCGCCAGACCAATGAGACCGCACGCCAACAGGCAGAGGCGGCACGGCAGGGAGCCGAGACGCAACGGCAGGAGGCAGAGTCGCAACGGGCAGGCAACGAGGAGTCACGCCAGCAGGTCTTCGAGACCTCGCAGACCCAACGGCAATCGTCCTACACCCAGGCCGAAATCGCCCGAGACACGGCCTACCAGACGGCAGAGACAGCACGCAATAACGCCTACAGCACCGCCGAGGGCCAGCGCGATACCGCCTTCAGCGAAAAGCAGGCGGAGCGTCAGGCGGCGTACTCAACCGCCGAAGCCGCCCGCGATGCCGCCTTCACTGAAAAGCAGACCCAGCGCCAGACCTCCTTTGAGACGGCAGAAGCTGGAAGGGCAACAACCTTTACTGCCAACGAGCAACAGCGCGGCACGACATTCGCCACCAACGAGCAGCAGCGGCAGACCACCTTCGCCACCAACGAGGGCACAAAGCAAGGTTCTGTAGCAGGCGACGGCAGCCGCTGGGGAATGTATAAGCAGGCAGAGTCACAGCGCGACAGCAGCTATCAGGCGGCAGAACAGCAGCGCGGCACATCCTACCAGACAGCGGAAGGACAGCGCGACAGCGACTATCAGGCGGCAGAACAGCAGCGCGGCACATCCTACCAGGCGGCAGAACAGCAGCGTAACACAGAATCGTCGGCAGCAACGTCAGCCGCCAACAATGCCGCCGCAGCCGCCAACAAGGCTGCAGAGGATGCAGAAGACAAGATAGAAGAGCTGACGGCCAAGGAGGCCACCATTGAAGACCTTGACGAGCTGGCACCCGCCATTACCGTGGCAGACCCAGCCATAGAGGTCATCAAGGTGATACTCGCCGACAAGACTGGAGAGCAGAATCTGCAGGGACTGCCCGTCAGGCTGTACCTGTGGGATGACGAGAATGACGCGTGGGTACTTAGCGAGACAAAGACTGCCGACACCTACGGTATTGCTGTGTTCTCCGTGGAGTATGGGGTGTTGTATAAGATTACGTTTACGCAGGTGACGGGCTGTGAGGTGATAGCCGACGTGGAACACCGGGCTGCGCTGATATGGCGTGCCGTGGAAGCTACATACAAACTGCCTGATGCCGGTGAGATACTGACGGTGGTGACACACAGCCTGAGCGGTTCGGCATACACGCCTCTGGCGGGCGTGACGGTAAGTGTGAGCTACGGATCTGTAGTGAAGAGCAAGCAGACGGACGCACAGGGACAGGCAGAGTTCACTATCCCCACGGGACAGCAGTATACCGTCAGCACAACGCCTATCGACGGCCTCTATGCCCGATACAACAAATACAGCGAGAAGCATACCGCGAGCCAGACTCGCAGGACGCAGACCTTCACATATACACCCTGCGAGACCGGCTTCTTCCTGATAGACGGCCAAGGCCGACAGTATAATATAGACGAGTGGCGTGACGCCGTTACTGCAGGAACGGTGGAAGCTGCCGATGCCAAGCTGGTGAAGATAAGTACAGAAGCCCTTGCCTCGCACGGAGGTGTGTTTGCTATAGATATTGATATGATAGCCTACGGCACAGGGCAGCCTGCCAATCAGACATGGGCTGCATCAAACGTAAAGTTCAACTCCATTCCGGAGAACGGCAACAATACATCGGCGAACTACTATTACGACGGCTACACAGCATCGCAGCTCATTAAACAGGAAGGTGCCGAGCGTAGCATCGCCACTCCTGCCGTAACAGCCGCCATGGCTAAGAGTGTGACCGTAGGCGATGAGACATTACCAGGATTCCTTGGCTCGATTGCCCAATGGAGTACGTTGTGGCAGAACCGTGCTGAGATAGATGCACTGATAGAAGAAGTAAGGCCAGACCACACCAACAGTATCAGCGCGAGAACGACACAGAAATGGACCAGCACACAGAGCAATGCCAACGGCGCCTGGTACTGGACTTCGAGTGCCAACTACGGCAACGCCAAGAACAACAGCTACGCTGTCGTTCCCTTCTTCGCGTATTAATCTCTTTAACTCTTTAACTCTTGAACTCTTTAGAACAAGCATAGGAACATGGAAAAAGAAGTATTGGAAGGATATTGGGAAAGGATGAGAGCCCAGTTTGCCAGCAAGGCCCAGATACAAGCCCTCGCCGACCTAAAGCAAAATATGTTGACACCTGGAGCTGGCATCAGGATAAATAACGACGTGATTTCCAGCGAACCCATCACGGAGGAGTTGGTGCAGATAGGCATAACGTCCAACGTTGCTGGTGTCAGTGTGAGTGGGCTGACCGTCAATGCCTACTACAACGGCAGTACGGAGGTGAGTGGCACAGCAACGACGGATGTTGATGGCAATGCGCTGCTGAGGGTGCCGACGGGCTATACATACAGGCTGGAGTTCCCCGTGATTGCAGGCTGTGAGGTGATTGCCGACATAGAGAAAACAGCCTCGCTGGTGTGGCGTGGCGTGAATGTGCAATACACCACGGGACTGGAGCAGGTAGAGGTGTACCTGCGCAAGCAGCTGACAAGCAGCACGGAGGCGGTGGCTGGCCAGACTGTCAGCGTGACAACGGGTGGCACAACAACCACCTACACCACAGACTCAGACGGCAAGGTGACGTTTGGCGTGACTATCGGTGACAGCTATACGGTTTCAGCTCCGAAGCTGCGGGACTGGTATGTGAGTCGGGGAGAGTATACAAGGACTTTCGTTGCAGCCTACGAGTCTCGCGGCGTAGAGTACACCTACAAGGCTTATGACAGCGGACTGAAGGTGGTAGACCGTGAGGGTAACGAATATACCACCGAGCAGTTTGCTGCTGCCATAGAGGCTGGCACAAAGGCACCAAACGATGCCTATCTGGTGAAGGTGGCGACTGACGCGCTGGTGTCTGGGAGCGGCTGTTTTGCCGTAAGGATAGACGATATAGTCAACAGAGGCGGCGGTGCCACATGGTCAGGCAACAATACGCTGTTCAACGACATCCCGGCCAATGGCAACAATAGCGGCAATGCGCTCTACTATAACGGGCTGCGCGCCAGCGAACTGATACAAGCAGAGGGCGATACAAGGAACATATCAACGCCTGCCGTCGATGCCTGCTTGTCGCAGAGTATTACCTTCGGCTCCGTCGAGCACAAGGGATTTTTAGGCGCCATCGGACAGTGGAGTGTCTTGTGGGCTAACAGGACAGCTGTAGATGCCATCATAGCCCTGACAAGACCCAACGCGACAAACAGCCTGAGCAACTACACGACGCAGAAATGGACCAGCACACAGTACAGTGCCAACGGCGCCTGGAACTGGACTTCGAGTGCCAACAACGTCAGCAGCCTCAAGGTCGTCAGCTACGCTGTCGTTCCCTTCTTCGCGTATTAATCTCTTTAACTCTTCAACTCTTTATCTCTTTAAAAAATAAGCATCGGACAAACCCTCTAAAAGTAACGATTAAAAGAATATGCTATCAGAGAAATTGCAGATTTACCTTGACACCTACAAGCTGGTAGAAGTGCTTTACAGGCACATGAGCAATGTGCCTAAAGCCTACCGCTATGGTGAATACGGGCGTGCATCGAGCATGTCGTTTGAGGCACTGGACATGATTTACGTGGCCAACAGCAGCCAAGAAGAACGGCCAGCAGCGCTGACACGCTATCTGCAACTGATAGGCGGTGTGCGCAGCAGAATGCGCCTGATGAGCGAGATGAAAATCCTGCCGCCGAAGATGAGCGTCAACGTTCAGTTCCTGCTGGATAAAGTCTCGCGTCAGGCTATCGGCTGGCGCAACGCTTCGCAAAGACCAGAGCCGCTACGCCACGGCAACGCGGGAGAGTCGCATCTTGACAAGAGATGATACGGGTCGTCGCTTTCACTCCCTGTAAAAAAAGGGGAAGAAGCAAAGGATTTGCAATACGAATATAGTAACGACACACTGAGCACACAGAACAATGCCAACAACGCCTGGAACTGGACTTCGAGTGCCAACAACAACAACAAGAACAACAGCTACGCTGTCGTTCCCTTCTTCGCGCATCGTCAGCAAGGAGCACGTTACTATAGAGGATATGTTCGATGCTTACCGCAACTGCCGCCGGCATAAGCGATGCAAGGACAGTGCCATTGAGTTTGAGCTGAACTACGAACTGAACTGCTACGCACTCTACCAGCAGCTGAACAGCCAGGCCTACCAGCCCGGTACGTCGGTCACGTTCTGTGTGACGCGGCCAAAGCTGCGTGAGGTGTTCGCCGCCATGTTCCGCGACCGCGTGGTACACACGCTGCTGATGATGCGCACGGAGGCAGCCGTGGAATGCAGGCTTACCGACTGTGCCTGTGCCTGCCGCAAGGGAAAGGGCACGCACTACGCCGTCAGAAGACTGAAAGACATGCTAATGATGGCTCCGGATGGATGGACGGTAAAATGCGACATCAGCGGCTTCTTTATGGCCATCGACAAGCGCGTGCTGCTGCCCCTGTGGGAGGATGTGGTCAGAGAGGCGTGCCCTGACGATACCGACTGGTGGCTGTGGCTGACGAGGACGGTTATCATGCACAGGCCGGAGCACGACTGTGAGATGCACGGCAACAGAAACCTGTGGAAGCGGCTGCCAGACAACAAGACACTGTTCCGTACCAACGGGCTGGGTATGCCAATAGGCAACCTGCCCAGCCAGATTTCAGCCAACCTGTATCTTGCGGAGTTTGACAGGCAGATGACGGTGTGGCTTGGCGGCGAGATGCGCTACGTGCGCTATGCCGACGACTTTGTGATGGTACACCCCGACAGGCACGTACTGCTGCGGGTGCTGTCGCAGGCTCGCGAATGGCTGAGAGAGCACCGCAGGCTGGAGCTGCACCCGAAGAAAGTGACCATACAGCCCGTTAGCCGTGGCGTGAACTTCTTAGGCTCGTTTGTGAGAGGCGGTATTGTCACGCCCGGCAAGAGGCTGCGTGGCAATGCGCTGAGAGTGGCCGACGAGTGGGCAATGGCAGGCACACACACCGACGAAGAACGCCTGCGTGTATGCCGCCAATGGAACAGCTATGCAGGTCTGCTGCGACAGTACGACTCCTACAGAATACGGCGCAGTATGTGGCGGCGGATGGGAGATTACGAGGGCTTGAATTGTATTAACATGAATAAGATAGTATTAACCAATAAAAACAAAAATCATTATGAGACAGTTTGTTAAAAGTGTCGTACCTGCCGAGGGGTACGAGGAAGTGAAGAAAGTAGGCAGCAAGTATGTGGTACATCTGGAGGGTGTTCCGTCGGGAGAAGCCGATGGTACTACGGCCTGCTGGGAAACAATGACCGACGGGGAGCCTGATATGGCTGCTCTGACGGAAGAGCTACAGGCATGGAAAGCCCACGTCGCAGAACTGGAGCTTACGTCTGCCGTATCGTCCAAGCAGCGCGAGATCCTGTCCTATGACAGTTCGCCATCCGTAAACAGCTTCGAGATTCGGCGTAACGGCGAGAAGATGATGGACTACTGGATAGGCCGTGACCTGCGTACCTCGCTGGAGGGCGACGTGCTGGCAGCATCGGCCATCGGTGACACCTACAAGTTCGATATCCGCGAGCTGGGTATCACGCTGGAGCTGAACTGCACTAAGTTCTTGGCCGCCCTTACACACCTACGCCAGTATGCCTACCAGGCTTTCAATGTCACCAGCCTTCACCTGGCTAACGTGGGCCAGCTTACTACTGTAGAAGCCGTGCAGGGGTATGACTTCACCACAGGCTATCCCGCAAAGCTGGTGTTTAATCTTGAGGAGCTGACCTAAAAAAAGGAATGGTATGAAAGATGTAATGTTCGCCGGGATGGGCATGATGTATATGCTCTCCGTCATCGTCATAGCACAGTCCCGTCTGTTGCGATACCATCGCAACAATCCCTAATACTCTCCCCTCGGGGACGAGAGTATAAAAAAGGTCCCCGAACAACTTTTCTTCATTATGTAGCATCTGACCTCTAATAATATAGCCGCTTACGACAGCAAGTTGCCCGGGGACTAAATTGTCACCCTCGTACCGCTGCCGTAAAGCGTTTGTGCTATATCAATATAGAGGTCAGATGGGTGCAAAGGTAATAAGAATATTTTAATCTTTAACATTTTTGCACGATGAAAAGAATAGATTTAGTGGAATTTAACAAGGAACTGCTTCAAAAGTTGAACGAAGCGGGCATCCGATTGGAGGATTACAAGTATTGCGACTTATACCGCGACTACCTTGAATTATCAAAAACGATGGTCACTCGCAAGGCAGTTATCCTGACGCTGGCCGAGCGTCATCATATCAGCGACAGACAAGTTTATAACATCTTGCACCACCTTGAAATGTCAGTAAACAGAAGACATTGAAACCGCCACTTCACGGATGAACCGTAGGCTTCGGGTGATATGCTTTCATTCACTTCATAATCAAGTGATTAGTGAATAACTTTGCCCGTGGGTTCGGATTTCCCGACCCGCGAGTTAATTCACATTATTATTCACAACCAACACAAACACTTTACAACAATGAGTGACATGAAAGTTTTCTCTATTCCCGACTCGAACGGCGGCAATGGAGGTAATGCGCTTGCCAACGGCATCGTGCCCTTCATGCTCGGTGCGGGCATGAGCGGTGGTCTCGGTGGCTTCGGCTTCGGTGGCTACGGTGGCTACAACATGATGAACATGAACAACATCACTGAGTTGTTCGCCATGGGCATCCTGGCCAGCATGTTCGGCTGGAACGGCAACGGCGGCTTCGGCGGCATGGGTGGAGCCAACGGCGTAGGATTCCTTGCCAACCAGTTGAACAACGACAACGGGCGTGACCTCATCATGCAGGCCGTCACTTCGCAGGGCGAACAGGCACGCACGGCCACCCAGACGCTGAGCACCATGCTCGGTCAGGACTTCAACCTCGTCAACAGCGGCATCCAGCTCATCCAGAGCTCGCTGTCAAGCATCGCTGCCCAGCAGGGCATGACCCCGCTGCAGATCATCAACAGCATCCAGGCAGGCAACGCAGCCCTGAGCCAGCAGCTCTGTCAGTGCTGCTGCGACAACAAGTTCGCTATCGCCGAACAGACCTCGCAGCTCCAACAGGGCATGAACACTGGCTTCAACGGTGTGCAGATGGGGCTGAACCAGGGCTTCAACGGTGTGGAGCGCGGACTCTCTGGCATCCAGACGCAGATGGCGCTCAACGCAGGCAAGGACGAGCTGGCCACCTGTCAGCAGACCTACACCCTCACCGACGGCGCCAACCGCAATACGCAGGCCGTTCTGGCCAAGCTCGACGCCATGCAGACCCAGGCACTGCAGGACAAACTCGATGCTGCCCGCGAGAAGAACACGCAGCTGGCCGGCGAGATTTCGCAACTGAACCAGAACCAGTACATCGCTGGTGTGGTCGGTCAGACGATGGCTCCCGTAAACGCACAACTCGCAGCCCTGAACAAGGAGGTGGACGATATCAAGTGCAAGCTGCCTAACACGGTGAACGTGCAGTACCCGAACCTGGTGGCTGTCAACGCTACGCCCTACGTCAGCGGCGGCATCTATCCTAACGGAATGTTTGGCGGCTACGGCGGTAACTACGGTTTCTAACGGAAGGAGGTGAGCTATGGCATGTAACATTAACATTCCAACTAATCAGGGCGGCATACCATACCTGCAGTCCACCAACACCACCGTTGGCACAACGGCTGTAGACATCGCCCTCGGCTTCAACCGCCGACCGCTGCCGCCCGTGGGTTACTTCACCGTGCGTCTCACCGATGCCATCCCTGCCGGAACCACGACCACGCTGCCCGTCACGCTGACCCGCAACGGCCAGACACGCCAGCTCACGCTCTTTGACGGCACGCCCGTCACGGTGGCTGAGCTGATTGGCGGCACCGGCGTGTTCCTCGTGTTCAACGACGCAGGCAATGGCATCCTCCAACTGATGAGCCGCACCGTCGTCTAATCTTCCGCAGGCTGCGGAAACTCCGCAGCCTGCTATTAACCAACACAAAAAAAGTAAAACAACATGGATTTCCAAAGTCTAAAGCAGGGTTCTCCCATCTATATCCTTCAGGAAGGCGGCACCGAACCACAACTTACCGTTGCAACGGTGGCCAACAAGCCAGAACCAAAGCCAATGTATATGACACAGACACCTGGTGCAACGCCCGGTATCTATGCCGGCACGAACATGATGCAGCCCGTCGTGGAGATTGTGGTCCACATGGGTAATGAGGACGTCCCGTTCTCCAACCTTTCTCCGACAGCTTCGACAGCCACGTACAACAACGGACAGACTACTATCAGTTGCACGACTGAAGGCATGCTGCCCGCCGTCGATGCAATGATGCAGAAGGCCAGAAAGCGCATCGAGGAACGGCCCTACGACGATGCGGTGATGGCGAAAGGTAAAGAGTTCCTGATGTCGCTCAACCCCCGCTATAAAGAGGAGGAAGAGCAGAAGCAGGACATCGCCAACCTGAAAGGACAGATGGGCGACGTGGTAAACACCATGAACACCATGATGTCCATGATGCAGGATCTTAACAAGAAGATTTCCGGCACCTCGCCGAAGGGCAAGTAGAAGTCCGTGTGCCGTGCGGTTCTGCCGCACGGATAGTAATAACCCTTTAATTCAGCAACGACTATGATTTTCGGAATAGAATTTCGTGACGAGCAAGACAAGCGCGAGCTCGTCGAACTGGCACAGACAGCCAAGGAAAACGTCTGTGACCTGTGGGAGAAGTTGGCCGAGCACATTCCCGAGCTCCAGCAGATCCAGGAGCGTGGTGGCCGCTATCGCGGCGGCTACGGCATGGGATGGCAGGGCAATGTTGGCTACCGTAACTACGGTGGCGGTACCAACTACCGCGAAGGCTATCCTCAGCACATGATGGGTGGCTATGACCCAGCTATGGGAGGCTACGGCCCAACGTTCCGCGAGAACCCCGCCTATACCGGCGGCGGTGACCGTCGCGGTTACTAATTCTCCCCTTGGGCGGGTGCCGGTGCCCGGCGTTTCTCCGCCGGGACAATCCCGCCGCCCGCCCGTTTTTATTATCCTAATGTCCCGTATGCTGCGCATTGTCGCAGTCCTAAAAAAGAAAGAATATGCACCAGTACGATATAATTCCAGAGGAGCTTAGAAAGTATCTCGCTCAGTTTGGTAAACACTTCAATAAAAAGCTCTGCGACTATGCCGTCTCCCTCATGATGAAGGCCGGCCCCGACGGCAAGCCCGTCCGCATCACCCCAATGACTCGCGAGGAAGTAGAAACTCTCCTGAAAACCCACGGCGTAGAACTGAAGAACAACGTCCTCTACGATCACGTGTTCGTCGCCAACATGGTAAAGTCCGACCAGCTCGGCTCCAGTATCGTCGACGCGAAGCATCACGCCCTCGCCATCAAAGACTACATCGACGATGTAGACAAGGCCGAAGGCTATCTCTTCGACCGCTGGATGTCAGACCTCTGTGGTCTCGGCCCCCATTACCTCCCATACTGGGAAGACATGATTTAACGTTCAGTAAACGGCGGTAGTACCGCCGCCCCATTCACTATGACCCGCGACTACTTAGACATAGACCGTCATTGGGGCATTCTTGCCTATTATGACGTCATCCCCTCCGACTTCGACCAGCTCGGCCCAATCCTCCGTGAGTTCTCCTGCCCCGAACAGGAGATAGAGAAAGCATGGCAAACCATCCACTACACCAACAAGGCATTCATTTTTAATGTCCCCTGGGCACGCATGTCCGTCCTTGTTGTCGGTCACGTCACTCACCCCTCGCAGTTCCTCAACTCCCTTCTGCACGAATTTGACCACCTGCAGGACGCCATCCTGAAATACTACGACGTACCCCACGGTACCGAAGACGCAGCCTACCTCCAGGGCTACCTCGGTCAGGTGGCCTACGACGGCATCCTGCCGCTCATCTGTCCCGTCTGCCCTTGATTTCCGTCCCGTAGTTTGCGATATTATCGCAAAAACGATATGACCAACTGCAAAGAATTTGTCCTCGACGACATTATGGCAATCTGTGCCATCCCCGTAACCGATTTCAATCCCGGCTTCTCTGGTTGGCAATTGCAGCCAGTCATCGCCGTAGCCGCTTTCTCCCCTACTCTAACCCGCGCCATCACCATCGGCCAGCAGGCCGCCACCACCGGCGGCATCCTAATCCCCATCATGCGCCTCACGGGCAAGGCCAAAGACGACGAAAGCGACCAAACTGCTGGCCGCTTACATAAGGTGACAGTAAACTGTCAGATAGACGACCGAGACATGAGTGCCGATGGGAACGGGATGACCGTCCTTGATCATCTGCTCACGCTGGAACGCACCCCCAGCCATCTGCGGCTCACCTTCCGCGACCAGAGCCGCGCCTTCGTGCAAGCCAGCAAAGACACCTACCTCTGCACCGTCGACCGTGACGGTGCAAAGACCTCCGTGCAGTTCCGCATCGAATGCCTGATGGGTATTCAGATGCTTGTCTGAGTCTATCGGCTGAAGCGCATCCGTTTAGTAGAGTCGCCATCTGCGCGTCTCGCCATCGGCGGTGCGACGGGCAGTGTCTTAGCAGTATCTTTAGCCACAGAGCCCGCCGCTTCATCGGCGGGCTGACCGTTCTCCTCCGTTTCTACAGTTTCAGGCATATTTCCGCCTTCTGCCTTGGGTGCATTCTCCACCATCCCCTTGTACTTCGTCCACAGCCCATCCACGTCCTCGCGCTTGCCGTAAGCCGTGGCCGTGAAGTGCCGCCCGTAGCGCATGTTCACAGGTCCCTCGATGGCGAAGTCTGGCAGCAGTATCGCCGTCGCGTCTTGCTGAATGTCATGCAGCACCAGCCGCTCTCCGTAGGGATTGTCTTTCTGCCACGCCGAGGCATCAGGAGAAACAGCCTCCGACAGGTCGCTGACGATGGTCAGGCGGGCTATCACGTTCACGTTTCCGCAACCGTCCATGCGTGCCCACTGTTTCCGCATCCATGTGGCGATAATCTCTGCCGCCTGGTCGGGCAGCGACGGGGCGGATATCAGCATCTCCGCGTTGCTGTAGCGTGTAAGCAGGGCAGGCAGCAGTTCCGTCAGGCTCAGGTCGCCATAGCCTTCCATCTGCGCCGTACCTTCCTTTTCCAGTATGTTGCGCAGCTCGCGCAGTTGTTTCTGTGCGCAACAAGGTTCTATCAGTTTCGTAACCATAACTCTTAATTCTTAACCATTAGCTCTTAACTAAAAAGACAAGGCTCCGGCTCACGTTCGGGAGCCAGAGCCTTGCATTGCATGTGAGAGAATCAGGCAGTGACGCTTATGCGGCATCGGCCTGGTTGATGACACCGTACCACTTGGTTACAGGATATTTCATGTAACCGCAGGAAACCGTGAAGGTCTGTCCATGATCGTCGGTGCGTGCCGTGCCCGAATCGAAGGTCACCTGAATCTCGGCCTCGCCGTTCTCGTTGCCGATGACGATATACTCGTCGAGGAACGTGCCCTCGGTTGTGCCTGCCTTCTTGTTGCCGGTGGCAACGAAGTAGAGGTTCTTGTCAGAGTTGTGCAGCACGCGAGCGGTGAAGGCCATGTCGTCCTCACTCATCTCCACACGACCAGTGGTCGATCCGGTCCAGCCCTTGCCGGTACCGTTGTCCTCACTCGTCACCTGACCCGTCTGCGACTTGTAGTCGATGCGGTAGCCCTGCAGGGCATCCTGATTAGTGGGCAGAGTGATATTGTACTGGTTCTTCGCGTCGTCAGCCACGATAGAACCGACATTAGCCAGAGGCACGACAAACATGTGGTTGCTCACGCCTGAAGGGTTCTCCTGGCAGCTGGCGCTGCTGAGAACGCTCTTGGGAATACATGATAATGGCATAATCGTTATAAATTTTGTGTTTGTGTTGGTTTTGTGTTCAGTATGCTGCCGTATCACGGCAGCGTTAGAGAGGAAATCAGAGGGCGGCAGCGCAGGCGGCGATATGACTACTTACCCGCGCCGCCGCAGCACCCCCGATGGGTTTAGCCCTTCGTGTAGTAGGTCTTGCCAGACGCTACCTCGGTGTCCTCCGTCAGAGTGTACACGTCGCCGTCCTTCTCATACCAGCCCTGCCCAGCGGGATTGCCAGAGGGGTTAGTTACGGCTGTGTAGGTGGGAGTCTCCTCCTCCTCAGCAGCCTCGGTTGCCGACATGAACTTGGCCTTCAGCTCGTACACGCCACCGGGGAAGGTGAAGTTATACGTCTCAGAAGTGCCGCCGTCGCTCCAGTTCACGAAGATGTAGCCCGGCTTCGGCGTGGCCTTCACCTGAATCAGGTCGCCTGCCTGGAAGAGCTCCTTCTCGGTCATCACCTGCACGGTACCCATCTTCTCGTTCTCGCTGACTGCGGTGAAGATCTCGGTGAGGTACTCGCCGGCAGGCATCTTGGGAGCCACGTTCTGCACGTCGTTCACGGCGAACACCTGCGGGTCGAAGTCGCGGATGCGGACGGTAGCGCGGACGTTGGCCTGGAAGTCGAAGACGCGCAGGTCCTTGTTCACCTGGCCGATAGAAATCAGAGCCTGGTCCTCGCGCTTGTCGCACAAGAACTCAATGTTCTTTTCAAGCGTTGCGATGATCTGGCCTCCGGATCCGAGGGCGGCGCTGGTGGCAATCACCAGGTTAGGCATCTCGGCGAACTTCCATCCAGCCTGCAGCACGGTGGGAGCGAGCTGGTTGAAGGTCAGCATGTAGCCCTTTATCATCTTGCGACCGAACTCGGGGCTGACGATGAAGTAGAGCTTCTCCTCGGGCTTCTTCAGGGCAGGCGACAGCTTGTCGTAGAAGTTTACAGCCAGGTCGTAAACCTGGTCGGGTTCCAGATTGGTGATGTCGCCGGTCGGAATCAGGTTGCCGTTCTTCTCGCTGATGGTACCGTCTGTACGGCGCATGGCGATGATGGTGTAGAAACCGTTGAACAGGCTCAGGCCCTTCTTCACGGCATTCTCGGGAGTTTCCTCCAGCTTGCGGAAGGCCATGTTTCCGAAAGGAATGTTGGCGCGGATGTCCTCGGCGAGGTTGCCAGAGAGCGTGTTCAGGAGGAGCTGAGTGTGCTCAGTGTTCTCAGCAACGTTGGTTGCGTCGAACGGGCCCTTCTCCTTGTATCGCTCAATGGAGTCGCTGGTGTGGAGGTAGATAGGTTCAACCTTGGCAGGATTGTCAACGAACTTACCAAGCTCGCTGTCTTTCACATTGCCGACAAAATACGGACGAGCCTGCAGGCCCTTACGGCTGAAAAGGTAACAGGTGTCGATGTTCTCGACATCCGTAGTCACCATCATACCCAGGTCACTGAACATGCTGTCGGTGAGCAGATAGGTGTGCGCTATAAGCTCAGGATGGATCACTTCCTTTACGGAGTTGATCTGTGCTACAGATAATGCGTAAGCCATAATGTTTGTGTTTGTGTTGATTGAGGGGTTATTACTATTGTTTACTGTTTCTGTGTTGTTATGATAATGCGCTACCGCGTCGCGGTCAAGGGCAGTCCGCCGCTTGTTCCGTATGCTGCGATATTATCGCAGCCATCCAGCGCGAGTTATTTCTTCTCCCGCTTGCGTTTCTCGAACTCCTGGATTTCCTCGTAACTCATGTCGCTGGTGATGCGCTCCTGCTTCTTCGGGGCCTCGCCCGTTCCGTTGTCCTGGGGGATGCCAGCCTGCTCGTCCACCATCGGCGCGGGCTTTTCGCTCAGCTCCTTCACCTCGCTCTGCAGCTCCTTCACCTGCTTGTTCAGTTTTTCGATGGTAGCCACATGCTCGGCAATCTTTGCCTCGGCAGCGGTAAGGGCCTTGCCCTGCTCATCGAGTTGAGAGTTGAGAGTTGAGAGTTGAGAGTTGGCCTGGTCGCGCTCCTCGGCGATGCCGTTCAGCGTAGCGAGGGTTTCCTTCAGCTGGGCAATCTCCTTATCCTTCTCGGAAATCTTCTGCTCCGCCGTGTGCAGCGTCTCTTGAATCTTGTCAATCTCAGCAGCGGCGTTCTCGATAGCCTCCTGCGATGCAGGCTCGGCGGCGGGTTCGGCTGTGGGTTCTGCGGCAGGGGCTCCCTCCTGGGCGGCGGGCTGCTCCTCCTGTGTGTTCTCTTCACTGACAGCGGGTGCCTCGGTTGCTGCTGCTCCCTCGGCTGGCTGTTCCGTAGCAGGAGTCTGCTCCTGCGTGGCTGCGGGCTGCTCGGCAACCTCTGCGGCCTTCTTCTTTTCGTCTGGCATATCTTCTTGGTTTTGGGGTTTGGCTATCTCTACAGTCTCAGGACCGAAAAAGCCCTGCTCTTCTTTCTTTACATGACCGTCATCGACTATTCTCAGGTCGCCACGGCTCGTAGCGACAGCGGCTTTCTGCTGTGCGTTGAGTTTGACCATCTCTTCCGGCTCCTCGCCGCCGGGCTGCCCACCGTCGGGCTCGTTCTTAGGCTCCGCCGTCACCAGTCGTGCTGCCGTCAGCGTCTCGTTGGCCAGCTCGTAGATACACTCGATGGCGCGGTTCATGTCGCCTATCTCGTCCACCAGGGCGGGTATCACCTCCTGCGCCTCGAACACCTTTCCCGTCAGCATGTCGGCTGTAACCAGCGGACGGTTCTCACGCACGGTCTGATGGAACTGTTCGGTATCTTTATCGAGTTCTGCCTGCAGCTTCTCATACTCACCTGCGGCGGCCTCACGGTACCAGTCGTTCTTCTCGGGGCAGTCCTTGCCGACGAGCTCCACATAGCGGTAGCCGTCCTGACTGACGGTATCATGGGCGACGGCCCAGAAAGCGGCCATCGTGCCGATGCAGCCGAACTCGTCGCGAGGGTTCATCACCACCACGCGGTCGCACCGACAGGCAAGGTTCACGCCGCTGGAGCAACACATGCCGTCCACGAAAGCCACGGTGGGCTTGCCCTTCTCGCGGCAGTCGGCAATCATCATCTCGTAGTCGTTACGACAGGAAGCTTGACCGCCAGGGGTGTTGATAAGGAACAGGTGTCCAACCACCTGCGGGATGGTATTGGCATACATCACCTGGTCGCGGAAGTCCTTCGTGCCATACGAGCAGCCGTCGCCGTCGCGGGTCACGGGGCCGTCCACCACCACCACATTGATTATCTCGTCGTCCTCCTGCAGTTCCTCGTCGTTCCAGTACAGGTGGCGCTCTATGCGGTGTATGTTGCCGACGTACAGCTTATCCTCGAAGTTGGCTCCTACGGTCTTGCCGTCCTTCTGGTAACCCTTCTTCGACAGGAAGTAGCCGTGCTGCTTCTCGATGTCGTTAGGCAGATGCAGCTCGACGGCATTCTTCAGCGCGTCGGCATACGTCTGTGCCAGGTCGGGACGGAAGTCCCAAACCTTGTTGTGCATGATGTTCAATAGCCCGATATTCATAATCTCTTTCGTCGTTAAATGTTTCTGTGTTGCATTATAATGGCAGGCGCTCTGATAATCAAGGGCAGGTTTTACGATGTCTGAAGGCTGAGGGCTGAAGGCTGAGGGGCAAGCGTCGGCGGTGGGATACACATCATCCATCATCCATCATCCATCAGCCATCACTTTATCTCCGGTGTCCGATGCGTAGCAGGGAAAGCAGTGAACAGCCGCTTGCGGCTCTGATCGCATGCCGCCTTCCTGCGCCGTGCCTCTGCCGCACAGGCGCACGCCTTCTCGCGCTCCGCCTGCGCTTCCCTCTCGCGCGCGATATTATATATAGGTGTATCTACCGCTGCCTCGCCCAGCGCATCCAGGTTCTCGGCGATATAGTCGCAAGCCATTGCCATTGCCTGCTGCGCGTCGGTCATGCTGTCGCGCCGTGCCAGCCGTTCTTCTTTTTCGATGCTGCTGCCGGTGCCCCTTGCCGATGTGCTCACCGTCAAGCTCGTGCGCGTGATAGTCGTCCGTCGGCTCTCGACATAGAAAGCCAGGGCTATGCGGAGCAATTCGAGCAGTTCCTCGAAATGCTCAGCGCTCCCCGCCGTCGCCCCCTCGCCGTCCTGTCCCGTTTGCTGCGATAGTATCGCAGCCTCCCCGTCGTTGGCAAAGGCCACCACGGCCTTCAGCAACTTCGCCCCAATCCTCGGCTTCAGGTAAGTATTCTGACAGAAGCGGATATCCCTCACCAGCGAGACATACGCCATGCGCTGATTCTTGATGTCAAGGAACTTGTCGAGCACCGTCGCCGTCTGGAACAGCAGGTCTTTGTTCAGGTAGAAGGCGTCGGCATCCTGCCACATCTCGGTAAACAGTTTCTCTCCCTTTGCGTCGGCTTCGAGGAACAGCAGCAGCGAGTCCGTCGCCCTGCCCGCGCTCATCCAGGCGTCCTTTACCACCCTGTCCTTCGCCTTCTCGTCAGCGGGGTCGTAGCTCTCGCCGGAAGACACATTCATGCCCCCGCCCTCGTTGAACGATACCGTCAGCAGTCCAGCCTTGTGCGCCAGCATCCTGTACCACTCTATCTGCTGACAGATGCGGACGAGACGTATAGCAGCCATATCCTCAGCTGGCACGTCGAACTCCTCCGGCGGCAACATACAATGCGGCGATATAGGTCCGCAAGAATGTATCCTGTCAAGTTGTTCCGTCACGTCGGCGTATGGCACTCCCGGGTCTTCTTTCGCCTTGCCAGTCGGTTTAACGGTCGTCGCAGTGATGTCTACATACTGGGCTTTAAGTCGCTCGTATTCGGCACACACGTGCTGAAAGAGCGTCGTGCCCAATAGCGGTTCCAGTGCCACCCGCTCCTCCTCCTCCAGATAGCCGAACAACACCTGCGGCTTGTCCCACCGCGCCGTAGGCATCAGGCTCTGGATCTCATTCTGTGTCGTAACTAACATGGTCGTATCGTTTTCCCCAATATCGTGCGAAAGGGTTGGGAAATCAAGGGCAGGTTCTATGGTCGCTCCGCTCGAAATTTGATTTAAAATTTATATTTAAAATTAAGTTTAAAATTATTCCTTCGGCGACAGCCCATTCTAAATAGAATTCTAAATACTAATTCTAAATATAATTTCAGGCGAAGCGCCCAATGAAAGACTACAGGTACTTCTCGCCGTGCCTTTGCGCCTCCTTCTGCATCTTGTTATACATAGCCGGGATGCCGTCGCTGCCCGTCCATTTGTTGACGGCCTTGATGCCGTTCACGAGGGCGCTCTCCAGGAGGTCGCTCTGGCGGTCGATGCTGGCCTGCAGCGAGGCAAGCATCTCGATGCTCATGCCGCCCGTTCCCTCAGCCGTCAGCCCTCCGCCATCAGCCATCTCCTCGAACTCCCCGATGTTGCCGTCGGCAAAGGCTCTCACGCCAGTGCCGCGACGGCGGCGGGTGCTCAGCCCCGCGATGCTGCCGCCGTTGTAGAGCGTCTGTATGTCGCGCCAGATGCCGGTCTCGTTCATCTGCAGCAGGCGGGTGGTCTTGGCGTCGATGATCGCCTCTCGCCCTGCCTCGCCCACGAGGTGGAACTCCGGCCCGTTGGTGATGTGCGTCTTGGCGTCCTTGCCCATGTACTTTGCGCGGTAGGTCTTGCCGTCGGCCCCGTCCACGTTGTACTGTCTGCCAGGTGTCAGCGAAGCAGGGTCGGTCAGCTCGTTCACGTTACCCTCTGCGTAGGTCAGCATACCCGTGGAGAGGCGGCCAGCACCTACCGATGCGCCGGTGGCTTGGGCGATCTCCGACTTCGACTTGGCAATCTTCGACGTAGCCAGTCCCATCAGTCCGCCGATAAGGGCGGTGAATACGCCGACGGCCACAGGGCCACCGATAGGACCGAGTTCTTTCAGCGTCTTTGATATCCACGAAGGAGCATTGGCAGCAGTCTCACCCGTCGATGCAGCCATTGATGCGGTCAGCATCGAGATAGCGGCCTGACCAGCTGCCTGCACAATCATCATCTGAACCTTCTGCGACGTGTCGAGGTTGTCGTTGCTCATTGTTTGGTAAGCAATGCCGTACATGTTTGCGGCGGCAGTCATGGCGGCAAACGACGATTTGTTGGTCTTTACCATCTGCTGGTCGTTCTGCTGCTCGCTCTTCTTCACCATCTCCTGAGCCTGCATCTTCGCTTGGGCGGTCTCGGTACTTGCGGCGATCTCCTTCTGCTTCAGTGCGTCCAGTTTCTCACCCGTAGCCTCTATCTGTTCGTCGGTGATGGATAGCGGCGACGGTACGTACCCTGGCAATTCAGTCAGCATCTCAGTCTTCTCTGTCTCGGCAGCGATAGCCTGCTCCTTATATGTCTGCCACAGCAGCCCCATGTTCTCCTGACTCTTGGCTACTTCCTCGTCGGTCATCTGCCAAGGGGCTTTCGGAACACCCTCGCCGCTCGGCGTTTCGCCCGTTGGCTGTACGGGAGCGATAATCTGTCCCTGCTCGTCCACGGCGAATCCCTCGGCATTGCGCTTGTAGCCGTCGCCTGAACCGCTGCCGCCCGCTGCGCCCATTGAGGCATAGAGCGCTTCGGTGTTCTTGATGACCGCCTGTGTGTTGGCATCAATGACAGAGTTCTGCAACAGGGCGTTGAGCTGGTCGGTGATGGTTTCGCTCATCTTCATGTTGATGTCGTCCCAGAGTTTCTTCCACGCCTCGGCCTGGGCGTTTTGCACTTCTATCTCATGCTGCCTTTCCAGTGCCTGGCTCTCGTCCAGATATTCATAGTGCGCCTTTGCGTCGCTGGTGCCTGCATCGTCTATCACCACGTAGGTGCCGGCTCCGGGGCCGCCTTTGCCCGTCAAGTCCAACTTCGCCCGCTCGTTGTAATACTCCGCGTCACCCGCATGGCTCGCCTCGAATACTCCCTGCAGCGAGCTTGTCAGCAGGTCGGCCCACTCCTTCAGTTCGGTGTACAGGCGGTTTTGCGATTCCTCCGTGCGGGCAATAATCTCCTCGCGCTGCTTGGCCAGTTCGGTCTCCTCCTTGGCCAGCGAGAGGTTGAGCGACATCTGGGCGTGCTTGGCATCCAGCCGCAGACGTTCGGCTTCGTTGGTCTTGCCCTCATCCTCGCGCAACTTGGCTTCACGCAGCAGGTCATCGACGCGCTGCTGTCCCGTCTTGCGTACCAGGTTGTAGTAGTGCTCCTGCATCCGCAGTTGCAGTTGCAGTTGCTTGATGGCCAGTTTGTCGGCCACGCGCTCCGAGGCCACCCCTGCACCTATCAGGTTGTTGGCGCGGCTCACGCTGCTCTGCTGCACGCCCAGGGCGCTGATGGCTGCCTCGTAGGTGGCCTTCATGCTCTTGCCGTTGGGCAGTATGGCGTCGTTCCATGCGATGTCCACCTGCTTCTTCACCTGCGAGGCTTCCTTCTTGATGGCATCCTGAACCTGGTCGTACACCTCATGCAGCTGTGCTATGATGGCCCGCTTCTCCTTGTCGGCGTTCTCGCTATTGATGATGGCGTCTGCCCATGAGCCAAGCCCGTTCTTGCGCATGTCCTCGGCCAGCTGGTCGAAGGTCAGGCTGTAGGCGTTCTCTGCCTCCTTCAGCAGGAATGTCAGTCGCTTGGTGTTCTCCTCCATGAACTTGCCGTCCTCGGGCACGCCGTCCTTGAACAGCAGCCCCATCTTCGTCAGGTTGTTCTGCAGGTTGTCCGTGATGCCGTTGAACGGGCGCTCCTTGGCGATGATGGCCTCTATCTCCTTCAGTTGCTTCACAACGATGGCCTGCATGGCGGTCAGGTCTTTCTGCGCCTCGCGGTTGTTATACTTGCGGTCGCGCTCCCAGGCGGCAATCCACTCGGCCTCGATGGCCGTCCACGACACCTCGTCGAGTTCCTTGACCGATGCCCACCACTGGCGGAACTGCTGAATGAACTGCTTGTCCTCGCTGGTGAACGTCTGGCGCAGTTCCGACCGCTTCGTCAGGTGCTCCTGCTCCAGCGCATCCAGCCGGCGGTTATACTCCGCCTCGGTCATCTGCTCGTTGGCGCGGGCTTCCTCTATCAGTTCCTTGCGCTCCGAGTAGTAGCGGTCCAGTTCGGCAATGGCTCCCTCGCTCTCCGGGGTCTTGGGTTTCTTCTTCGACCTGCCGCCTTTCTCAGGGTTCTTCCAGTCGCCTGTCGGTGTCAGGTTACGGGCATCAAGCTCCTCCTGAATCTTCAGTCGCTCCTCGTTGTACCAGGCTATGGCGTCGCGCATGTTCTTGATACCCTTGCGGGTGGCTTCGTCCATGAACTTCTTATCCATCGACAGGACTTTCTGTACATCGGCACCGCCAGCCAAGGCACGCACACGCTCCAGCATCTCCTTGCGGCGCTTCACCAGGGCGTTGGCATCCCACTGCTCGTAGGGGTCAACACGCTTGTCGTAGTTGCCGTAGGGGCCACGGTGGTTGAGAGGGTCGTCGTTATCGTTGTTATTGTTGTTGTAATTGTTATTACCTACGTCTTGATTAACTCGCTGCCTTTGTGTCTCGCGCGTCTGACTTAGGCGGTTCTGATCAATAGACGGCATTATCATCCAAGGGAGGTAAGCAGACTGAGCGTCTTTGACAGTTGGTTGCGGCAGGAGTGGAACTTGGATTTCCTTTGGCGTTGGGGCGTTTCTTAATTCTTCTGCAAGGGTCTGCAGTCCGTTAATTGCTCCAGCCAGGTTTTCGTAGGCTTTGGCGATGTCCTCTTCTGAAGAGTTGACAGCCGTAATAACTTTTACAGCCCTTTCTCCTTGTTCCTTAAAATTGTTTATCATTTCCTGCGTATCTTCGACACGCCTCTTTTCTGCCGACGATATCTGAGCATTGATGTCTTCTGATGCCTTTCCTATCTCTTTGGTCATTTCAAGATAGGTTTTCGTGTATTCTGTTCTGAAGTTCTTGATAGTATTACCTACCCAGCCCCATTCACCTGACATACGAGATCCAACACCCGTAATGTTAGGTAACAAACCCGTTTCTGTGATTTGTGGAAAAGTTTCCTCCAGATATTTATATACCCATGTAGCAATCAAAACCTCTGCGTTCTCGGATGCTTCTTTCGGATTGTCCACACCTTTCGACTGAAGATACTGTTCAATCTTGTTAGGGTCGATAGCATCCGTAGGAATTTGGAAGGAATCGGAGTTGGGATTATAACTGATTTGCCTGAGTGTTTCCTTGATGTCGTTCCTGGCACGGGCAATCTGCTCGGCACTCAGGCCAGCGTCGCGTAAATCATCAACAAAACCAATCCACTCTTCCGCCAGATTCTCACTGTAGTGCTCCTTTACCCTCGACTCTACCTGCGTTTTTTCCCTTTGCAACATCTCTGCTTCGAGGGCAGCAGCTATACGCTCGTGCGCTAACGCCACAAGGTTAGAGTTCTCAGCGTCAGTCAGTAAGAAGCCAAGATACTGACTGTACTTCTGATTGATTTCGTTCATCAGATTCTTACGCTTCTCCATATTGCCGTATGCAGCATAGTACGATTTTACGAGTTTGTCAAGTTTGTCTTTTTCCTCGTCAATCTTAGCATTCAATTCCTCAACCGCTTTCGTGGAAATGTCAACTTCTCCAACCCATGTTGACAAAGCATAGACAGCATAAAGAATAGCCGTCGCCAGAGCCATCCATATATTGGCCATCATTTCCTTGTTGAGCGCCTTCGTAGCCATCTTGGCCCTTATCGTTGCCACACTTTGTGCTGCTGTTGCTCTTTCCGCCTCGGTCATAGCAGCAGCCTCTGCTAACTTGGCATTACGGAGGGACTTGCTAAGCATTATATACTCTTGCGTATTTGCTATTAGTCCCTTCAGACCAGTGCCCATAGCCTTCAGTCCGCTTATAGACTTAAAGAAGATACCCTCGCCAAGACCAATTTTCAAGAGGCCCCAATAAACGATAAATGTTTTCAAAAGAACTGAAACGGCTTTCAGCGCAGGGCTCACATTGCCTGACAGCAGATTCACTAATCCGCGCAAAAGATCGATGATGACGCCGAGGGCTCTCTGCGCTTCATCTCCAATCCACATTTCTTCAAACTCATTTTTCAGCCGCTCCCACTTTGCCGCCGTCGTCTCGTTCATCTTGTCGAACTCCTGCTGTATGGCAATATTCTCCTCATACGCCTCGCTGGCTACGCCCAATTGTCTTTCCAGCTCCTCAACATTCTGACTCAGGCCTGCGAACACAATACCTGCACGGGCACCCTGCTGGTTCAGTTCCTTCATTATGTCCTGGAAACCGGCAGCCTCCATCATTTTCTCCACCTTGTCGGCCACGCCGTCTGCATCGTTTTCAATGCCTTCTGCCGTGATGCCGCTACGCTCGCGGATGGCCTTGAACAGGTCGATGATGACGGTCATGCCCTGCCCCTCAGCAAAGCGTCGCTTGATGTCCTCTTCGGTTTTCCCAATAATTGCGCCTATCTCGTAAGCGTTATTCCTGATAGCCGGAATCATTCGCGACAGGGCAGTAGCAGACATCTCAACTCTCATACCCAGGCTGCTGATCGTCGAACCCAGTGCGGCCACCTGGTCGATGGTGATGCCGCTCTGTGCGCCCACGGCTCCCACGCGCTTCACGAGGTCGGTGATTTCGGGGGCGGTCGAAGCACTCGTGGCACGCAGACGGTCGATGGTCGATGCAATCTTCTCCATGGCGACGGCCGTTGCCGACGAGCCCTCGATGGTGCCCTCCTGCAACTGCTTGCGTATCTTGTCCACCTCGCCCGTGGCGATGGCCACACGCATCATCTCCGTAGCGGCCTCGCGTCCCATTTCGGGCAGGGCAATCATCAGTTTGTTTGCAGCCTCGGTGAAGCCCTGCACGTCCTCCAGGGTCTTCAAGCCCAGCTGTCCGGCACTGGCGGAAATTTCCATGAGTGAGGTCAAACTGGTCCTGACGTCCATTTTCTTCAGGTTCTCCGACAGGCGCCCCACCTCGTCGGCGGTGAAGCCCGTGGTCTTGCGCACCTCACCCATGCGGTCGGAGAGGTCCATGAGGTCGCGGGCGGTGTTGCTCACCTTCTGCCACAGTTCGTTGAACCCCATGTACATCACGACGTAGGTCTTCAGGCGGTTGAAGGCTTTCTCCCAGGCGGTGGCACTGGCCTTGGCCTGTCCCTCCATTTCCTTCATCACGTTCTTGGCGTTGCGCACCTGTTCGGCGAAGCGTTTGTACTCCGAGCTGTTCTGGCCGAGCGACTGCTGCATCTGGCGCAGCTGTCCGTCGGCACGCTTGATGGCGGCGCGCAGCTCGTCGAGGTTCACGGCGTTGGCAGGGGTCTCGATGAGCGTGCGCATCTTCTCCTGCGACATGTTGACGTTATCCTGCTCGAACTTCAGCGAGCGCAGCTTCTTCGTCAGGTCGTCGAGTTCCTTCTCCTGAGCGTCCACGGCGTTGCCAAGGTCGCGCTCGGCCCTTATCTGCTTGATTAGTTCCTCGCGGCGGCGCTCCAATGCCTGCGTGGCCTGCTGTATCTCTTGCGCACTGGCGGAGAAACCTTTCTTGCCAGCGCCCTCGGCAATCTTCTGCGCGTCGGCCAGCTTCATCCACTCGCCCGTGGCCTCCTTCAGTTCCTGGTTCATCTCGCCGATGGTCTTGCGCAGTTCCTCCCACCGCTTCTGCCCGTCGGCGGTAGAGCGGTCCTGAGCCATCGCCTCGGCCTCCAGCACCTTGATACCCTCCTGCATCTCATCGCGGGTCATGCGGCGTGCTTTCTGCAACTGCTCCTCCACCTCCACCAGTCCGAGGGCTTCGGCCTTCTGCTGCTTGTAGTAGTCGAGAACGTCTTGGGTGGTTTGCTTCTGCCTGCTTAGCCATTCCACCTGTCCTTTCTGACCTGTGCGGGTGGTGGTGCCGTCGTCGAGTATAAGGGTCTCGCCCTCGATGGCATCTCGCAAACCCTCAATCCTGTAGCCCTCGCGCTTATACTCACTCGTCTGCTTGCGGAACCACGAGCTGTTAGCGTGCTTCTTTTCCAGTTCGGCCAGTTCCTTCTCCATACGTTCGAGTTCGTCAGTAGCCTCCTTGATCTGCTGCTCGTAGTAATCCACGTTCTCTGCAGTTCGTTTAATATCATCATCAAACACCGACGTGTGCTGACTCAGCTGCTCGTCTATCGACTGCCCCGGCGTGGTGACCACCGTGCCTTTCATGTGCTCACTGAACCGCTTCATCACCTCGTCGGCATCGGCGAACCCCGTGCTTATCTTTGCCAGTGCGGTTTCGAACCGTGCCAGTTCCTGCCGCTCGTCAGCGGTAGCGTCGCCGTCGCGCTCCTTCTCGTGGATCAGACTTACCAGCGTTTCGCGCTGCCGTTGTAGGGCTTCGGTGGCTTTCTTCGTCTCTGCGTCGGTGGTCACGAATCCCTCGGTGCCTATGCTATCGGCATACTTCATGGCATCTGCCACGGTCATCCATTCCCCGCGCAACTCTGCCGACTGCTTCTTCAGTTCTTCGAGGCGGAGGGTGAGCTGGCCGATGGCGCGTTCGCCGCGCTCCCACTCTTCCTTGTCGATGGTGGGGTCGAGCTTGCGGTTCGACTCACGGAGGCGGGCCAGTGCCTGCTCCATCTTGTCGATGCTGCCGGAGCGCAGTCGGTCGGCCTCGCGGGTGGCTTCCTGCTCGGTGGTGATGTTGCGCTGCATGGCGGCGGTATCGGCGTTGATTTCCTCGGTGAGGTGGCTGTATGCCTGGCCATTCTTCAGCTGTTCGTCGGTGAGTCCGCGCAGTTCGTCTTCCACTTTCTTGACGGCCTCGCCCTCGTGCTTCTTGGCTTCGGCCTGTGCGTTGCGGGCGTCGGTCTGTTCCTGTTCGGCCCTGGCTAAGCGCTGGTTGGCGGTCACGGTCTCGTCCACCATGCCGTTCAGCTTGTCTTGCTGCTGGTTCAGCTCGGCGGTCTTCTGCGAGAGTTGTTCCTGCTTCTGTGCCAGCTGCTCGGAGGACTGAGCGGACTGCTGCTGGGCGGTGGCGGACTGCTGCTGGGCGGTGGCGAGTTTTCCTTCTGTTTCCGTTATGTCAGTAAGGACTTTCCCTTTTTCCTTAACGGCAGCAAGCAGCGCATTGGTGGCCTCTGTTGACTTCTCAGTCAGTTCGGTCATCCTATCGGAATTGTCGGGCGTTTCCAGAGCAGACTTGTATTTCGCTTCAAGTGTTTCGATTTGCTTGATGGCAGACTCGTACTCTTTGATAAGAGCCTTGTAGTAGTCGATAGCGGCCTGAACACCCTGCTTGGACTGGCCATCCTCGTTATAGAGGGATTTCTTCCAGTCGGTATCTTTTAGGGCTTTCTTGTATTCATCCTGCAGTTTCTTCATCTGCTCCAGGTTGAACTTCAGGTCGTCAAGGCTCGTGGATTTGCCCTGATCTGTAAAGCTCGCTGCCCTCTCATAAAGGTAGGCTCTTGCGTTTTCAAGATTACGCTGTACGGATGCTTTGAAGTCTGTTTCTGATACAGAATGGCGGCTCATCATCTGGACATCTGCCGCACCGATGGTATCAGCATATCCGTTATAAGGTATGAAGTGGTCTTGTGGAAGTTTCTCCAAAGAAGACTTCATTTTGTCGCGGAACTTTGCATAAGCCTGCTCGAACTTTTTCATTTTGTCTCTTGGAGTCGGCAACTTGCTAAGCTCTTCAAATTCGGCATGGTAACGGTCGGATAATTCACCCTGCGTCTTGATAACTCCATCAAGCTCGTCCCTCTTGGCCTTTAGGCTTTCCAGCTTTGCCTTCAACTCATCTATCCCGCTCGTGTCAATCTTCGGCTCCGCCTTCACCTCCCCCATCTTCCTGATATCGTCGGTCAGCCCCTGCACTTCGGTGCGCAGTTTCTCCACGGTCTGCTTCTGCTCGTCGTAGGCCTGCTGTTGGGTCTTGGCGGCACGGCGGGCGGCGTTCAGCTCCTTGTTGGCATCGTCCACGCGCTGGTTGCGTATGGCGCGGTCCTCCTTCTCCTGTGCTTTCAGTTCGTCGCGCCGGTCCGTGAGCGTCTGCTGCTGGATGCTATTGTTTTCCATCTTCTGCTCCAGCTCGCGGCGCTGCTGCTGCTTCAGGTCGAGCCGCTGGCGCAGCTCGTCGTTCTCGCGGCGTGCGGCATCGGCGCGTGCCTCGGCATCGTGTATGGCCTGCTGGCTGCCGTCGTGGTCGGTGGCGTAGGCTATGCGCATGGCTTCCTCGCGGTCGGCCACCTCGCCGCGCAGACGGCGGTTCTCCACGGCCACGGCCTCGATGGCCGCCCCCACCTTCTGCCAGTAGTTGGTCAGCTCGTTCTTCTCGGCCTCGGTCTCGGCGGTCTGCATCAGGTCGGCCAGCCCGTCGCGAGTGCGCTTCAGGGTCTGCTCGGTGACGGTGCCGCCCCGGGCTATCTCCTCCACCACGTGCTGGTAGTCGGTCTTGAAGCGCTTCACCACCACGTCGGCCTCGGTGGTGATGGCCTCTATCAGTCGCATCTCTTCAGCGTCGCCCGGGTCGCCGCCAGCTTTCAGGTTGTCGTACCGCTTCTTCATGCCGTTCACGCCGGCACGTATGGCCTTGATGCTCATGTCCTCGATGTTGCCCATGGCGTAGTGGCGGTAGAGTTCGCCCGCTGCCTTCACGCCACGGGTATAGTCCTTCATCGTGGTGTTCACGTCCTTCAGGTCGCTGTTCAGCCGTCGCAGCTGCTTGCGGTATTCCTGCAGTGCGGAGTTGTCGTCGGGCACGTCGCCGAGGGCCTTGATGCTGGCGTTCACTTCGGCTACCTGCTGGTTCAGTTTCTCGGCATGCGTCTGCAGGGCCTGCATCGTAGCGTTGGCCATGCGGGAGTCTACCTCGAATCTTACTCTTGACACTAAGTCTTGATTTCGTCTGCTCATAGTGGTATGCTGTGTCTATGTGTTGTTTGCTGTGTTGTGGGGATGATGGCGGGCTCAGGCGCGGCCCTCGTCGAGCAGGCGCTGTATGAGCCTGCGGTTCTGCACCGAGGGTCCGAGGGCATAGACCATGAGGGCCAGTCCGTGGTAGGAGTAGCGGTCTTCGAGCATGGTGATGAACTTCGATGCCTGCTTGCGCATCTCGGTGGGTATCGAGGGCTTGGCGCGGCGCGGGCGACCGTCGGGCATGCGGATGGGCTGCCACTTGCGCCCGGCGATGGCTGGAGGCAGCCCGATGAACGGCATGCTGCGCCCGAGGGCCAGCTCGACGAACTTGGAGTAGTAGAGATACTTAGCCTCGAACACCTGGCGGTTGCCGCCGCAGTCGTTCCATGTGCGCCACTTCACGGATCGCAGCAGTGCGCCCGACTGTATGGCTCGCTGCCGCTGGATGTTGCCCTTGGAGTCGAGTTCGCCGAACTCCGTGAACTTGGCTATCCACTTCATCACGCGCTCGTCGCGCCAGTCGAACTTCATCAGTTCGATATTCTCGCCGTAGGGGTCGTGCTGCAGGGCCGTTGGTCTGTTGTCTGCCATAGTCGTTTTTTTTGTGGGGAAGATAGGGTTATGTGTCGTCAAAATCAAGGGCGAGAGGGGATGATGGATGATGGATGATGGAAGATGGAAGAACGAAGAAAGCCCGCCGTCCGGATGCTGATGCCGGATGACGGGCTTTGGTGTGAGAGGGTGAGCGGGCGGGCCTACTCATTAGGGTCGGACGGGTCGTCGCCCTCGCCGCCGGTGTTGTCGGTGGAGCCGCCGTCGGTCTTCTTGGCCACGTAGGCCACCTCCTTGGTGCCCTTCACCTCGTACTTGGGGTTGAAGGTGCCGAGCAGTTCGTGGAACTTCTGCTTCACCTCCAGATAGGGGCGCAGCGATACGCCTGCCAGTGCGATGAGCTCGCCGGCGTGCTTGACCATCGACTCTTCGTCGGTGACCACTCCGGGCATCAGCTCCTTGGCCTTGGCCAGGTTGATGCTCTGACACTTCAGACGGGCGTCGGTGTACTGTCGCCAGAGCACGTCGCCTGCGGTGTTGGTGAACTGGATGGCAAAGCCCTCTGCCATCAGGCGTGCTGCCACGTCGCTGAAGCCCGTGAGCACTTGCGAGATGACGTCGGAGGGCACGAGGGGCATGCGGTGGTGCAGCTCCTCGGCAACGAACTGGAGCGAGATGTTCTTAGGCTCCTCGTTGACGGTGATGGTCTTGGCGGTGGTGCCGAGGTTCTCGTTGCCGTTGTTGATAAAGATGTTGATATCAACCATAGTGATATTGCCGTTTAGCCCATCGGCCGGGGGTCTTAATGAAACAATATGTCGTGATGCCCGAAGGCGTCGTAAAAGTGGTCTCTCAATCCACCTGCAAGGTGATCTATTAAAGCACCTGCAAGGTGATCTCTCAATGCAGTTGCAAGGTGATCTATTAAAGCAGTTTCAGGGGCGGTTTAATCCGTTGTCGTGTTCGGGTCGGCGGGCGACTCCCTCTCCTCCTCCATCCGCCTGACGATGACGTTGGCGAGGCAGTGCTGCCAGCGGCGTTTTAGCTCGCCGTATACGCGCTCAATGGTGTCGATGCGCTTGTAGAGTTCTGCTTCCATCTGTGCAAGAGACCCCTTGCCTTCTATGGGCAGGTCAGGCTTCTCAAGCTCCTGCTCGCACCATGTTACGAAGCGCATCGTGCGCAATGTCGCCTGGTCCCGTGCAAGACGAATACGTTCAGCCAGACGTCGGTAGTAGGCTGCGTCGCGTACTGATGGCTGATGGCTTTTCGATGGCTGATGGCTGATGGCTGAAAGGCTACGGGTAGGCGCGTCAGCGGGAATTGGCTGATGTGCGTCGTCGGCAGACCCTCTTACATCTTCCTTCTTACTTCTTACATCGCACATCGACTCTAAGAGCGCCTGTGCCGCCAGCTCCGCGTCGTCGGGCTCAGGGGTGAGCGGTGCGGGCTTCACGCCCTCGATGCGGAGGGGAACAGGCTCCACCCCCTGCCCCATTCCCGACGTGCCGTCGCCTACCCGTAGCCTTTCCTGCTGAGGGGCCTGGGTGGCAGCCTTGTGTCGGAAGTATTTCTGTATTTTCTCTTTCAGTGTCATGCCCGCAAGATATGTCGCGGGGCTGCGGGGTTCAAGGGCAGAGGGTATCGGCTGTCGCCGAGAAATGGTCTAAAAATGAATACTAAAAATTGTCTATAAATATTTTTAATCCCATTTTTATTTCCATTTCTTGCGAAGCAATCCTAAGAGATTAAAGGACTGCTATCGGCTGTCGCCGAGAAATTGCGAGACTGCCGGCTGTCGCCGGGAAATTATACAAATTTAATTCAGAATTTCTCAAAAAGAAGATTTGAATAATTTGAAACCAATTTGAAAAATTTCCGCCCGTCAGGGCGCAGAAACCTTGAACCTTAAACTCACTCGCCCCACATCGCCCGGTCGAGCTCTTCGATGAACGGGTCTGGGGGTGGCTGCAGGAAACGCTCGGGGATGGGGGCGGCCTTCAGGAGATAGAGCGGGAGCCACGCTTCCTCGCTGACACACTGGTAGAGGTCGGCAAACTTCAGGCGCAGAAAGTCGTGACGCGAGCCGACGTACTGGCCCGTGCGCCCGCCCCACCGCTCTACGAGCTGCTGCAGGGCGCGGCTGTAGTCGGCCAGGTCTTCGTAGCCGTGGCTGGAGTGGTCGCGCAGGTTGATGCCGTCGATGGTGTCGCTGACGCGGAAGAAGCCCGTGGCCTTCTCCTCCAGCCGGTAGCAGTCCTCGTCCTCGCGCAGGCAGAAGCCCCCGCCCTCGAAGTAGTAGGCCGTCGCGCTGATGTCGTGGACGGTCTCTATTGGACCGCCCGCCTTGCGGCGTATGCGGTCGCCGTAAATGAATTTAGGTTTGGTCATTTGTTCTTTTGTGATTTACGATTTTCCCATTGTCTTCGCAACTGTTCACTGCGATACTCGCGGGTTTTCTTCAGTCCGAGCCGGTGGGCCATCCGTTTTACATACTCAATGCTGATACCAAGCCGACGGGCCAATTCATCGTTATCGGCAGTGGCATACTCGCGTTGCACCACGGCTTCAAGCTGGCGGGTCTTTTCGTGTTTCAGTTTTCCTTCAGCGGCCAGCCGTTTACTGATTTCACCTATTTTCTGCTGATGACGACGGATGCACTCTTCTGAACGGCGGATGCCATATTTTCCCGCAATCACCTGAATAGAACTGAAACTATAGCCTGTGCGCCTTACAAGCTCCTCGTCGTGCAGACCGTCGGGGTAGAGTTCGCGGATGGTGGCCACCAGCTGGAACCGCTGTTCGGGCGTCATGCCGTGTCTGGCGGCACGGTGCATCCTTACCCAGTCGCTGTCCTTGCGCAGCGCGAGCCTGTCGGCCCAGCGGCGGATGGTACGGTCGTTCACCTGGAAGTGGGCGGCCAGCACACGGTTGTCGGTCGTGGCATAGTGGCTGCGCAGGTATTCCGTCACCTCTGCCGAGAGTTTTGCGCCCTCGCCTTTCGGACGGTGACTCCAGTTGCGCTCCATGCTGCCGTTGATGGCACTGAAGCCCTGCCGGAAATCTTCATGCTTCTTCAGTCCAAGGCTGGCTGCCCACCGGCACACGGTGCGGTAACTCACGCCCAACGCGGCGGCCAGCCGGTCTGTCCGCGTGTCGGCGAAATGTCTGCGTAGAAAGTTTTCTTGTTCGGCTGTCATGTCGGATTTTCCTTTTCTGTGTAGTCGATGGCTTCGATGGTGTCAACGGTGCGCCATGCCGTGCGCCATGAGCGCTTCTGCTGGAGCAGCAGGGTGATCAGCAGGTCGTGGGGGTAGTCCTCCTTGACCACGTGGACGGCGAATGGTTGCGAGAAGTAGGCGGTCAATTCCTCGATGGGAATGACGGGTATCTCAGCATCGGGGTCGTTTATGTCGACGGGATGCTGCTGGCCGACGGCTGGGGCCCAGCGGTAGGCGGCGTAGACGCGGAGGCGCGAGAGGATGTCGGCGAGATTGGACAGTTTCTGCGGCACAGCAGCAGACTGAACATCGTCCGCGTCAATGCCGGCAAGGGTCAGCAGGGCGGCGCGGGTCACGTATGCCTCGTGCTCCTTGGGGTTCATTTGCAGGAAGCCTTTGGCCTCGTACTGCTGCAACATCTTGAAGTAGTCGAGCCAGGGCTGGAGGTTAGTTTTCTTCTTTGCCATGATTGCGGGGCTTTAAGTCTTGGATCACTGCGCCCACGATGATGAGCGTGAGCAGTTGGATAACGGCCTGTATGCCTACCATCAGACGGATTGGAAGCAACCAGGCAAGGGCCATCGGTACGGCCACGAAGAGCAGCGCCAGGACTAAGTAATAGATGATTTTCTGAGTCATTGTTTCGTTGTTTTTTGAGTCGGCTTGCAGCCGAGAAATTAGTATTAAAATTCATTCTGCCTTATTGTGTCGCTTGCCGCGATACCGCTCAGCTTCCGCCTCAATAGCCTTGTAGTCGAAGTCGGGTTGCAGTTTTCGCAGTTCGCGTCGTAGCAGGCGTATCTCCTGATGGTCGATGCCTGCGTCGTGCTCATACTGGTAGTAGAGCGTGCGGTAGTGGTCGAGTTGTTCAGACTTAAACTGCAGTTCCTGCTCCAGACTCTCCCACGTGCGGTCGTGTCCTTGGCGGTCGAGTTCGCGCTGCAGCCGCTTCTGTACGTCGTCGTACAGTTTGGCCAGTTCTCGATGGTTTCGGCGGGCGGTAGCCCAGTTATAGTAAAACTTCTCGCCGAGGTTGAGTTGTGCGTCGGTGTACTTCTCGCGGTGCAGCCGTGGAGCCTCGCGGACGATACGGAACGACTGCGCTACGTAACGGTACTCAGCGTCGATGTATATCAGTCCCGCATAGTCGGGCACCTCGTCGGGCTCTATCAGTCCCGTCGGCACGGCATAGTAGAAGTAGTTGGGTCGGCGGTGGTTGGCACGAAACTCCATGCTGTTGGGTGAGAGTGTGGCTCTGTAGTCGTCAACCGTCGCATATCGCTTATGATTATAACGCTCGTAATGCTCGTAGAAGCATGGCATCATCTGTTCTTCAGCCGTCGGACCCTGTAATATGGCGTGCTTGTGTGCCTTGTGCTTGAAGTCGTTCTTAAAGTCGGCGCGGCTAATCTTGATTTCAAATTCGTAGATGTAGCCGGCCTTCGTCCAGATGAGTTTGTCGCTCTCCCACTCGAACACATACAGTCCGTCGGCATAGTACTTGTGCGAGGCGAAGAAGTGGTTGAGCCGCTTCTGGATAGTCGCCTCGGTCAGTTCCTCGCGGATGGGTGGTCGTGATATAATGCATGTCATTTTATTCTTGTCTTTATTGGGTTAAACATTCGTTGAGTGTTACCAGATGGCCATGTCGGGGAGGTTGTCGGGAGGAGTATCAGACCCCACCCCTGCCCCTCCCCTTGATGGGAGGGGAGCGGCTGCGCCATCGTGTGCGCTGATAGTGCGGCAGTTGTCGCGGCGGTCTGTGCGGTAGCCGCTCCCCACCCCTGTAGGGGCGGGGCTGGGGGCGGGGTCAGTATCTGCTTCATCCTCCCACCGTCGGTGGTTCAGATACCCTTGGGCATACATGCGCTGGATGCCCCGTGTCTCGCAGTCGTCGCGGTAGCGCTGGATGCCGGCGAGGGCGGCGCGGCGGTCGCCCTTCGACAGCTTCCGCCACGCCCGCTCGGCGGCCACACGGTCGCGCTTCAGGCCGTATGCGTCCCAGAACTTCTGGAACTCCTGGTCAATAGGTGTTGATGTTTTCCTTGTCATATCGCTAATATATATTATATGTGTGCGGTCAGTCCGCCGCCGTGATGTGTCCGCTGTCGTCGATGCCCAGGGCCTGCATGTCCTCCTCGGAGGCATACTTGCGGGCGGTGTCGAGGTTTAGCTCGATGGCGTGCTTGCCGATGCGGTTGAGCACGTCGCTGTCGGAGAGCTTGCGGGCCAGCACGTCGGCGGCCAGTCGCAGGTTGGGGTCGTCGTTCAGGTCGATGAAGTCTGCAGGGTCGTCGGTCTTCACGTAGATGGCGCAGAGCTGCCGCCAGGTGTGCAGCGGCTGGTCGTAGCGGCCACGGGCGAAGAGCGGCGAGTAGTCGGCCCCGAACTTCTCCTTCAGGTCCTGCATCAGCGCGTCGTACTGTCCCACGGCCAGCTCGGCGCAGATGAGCCCGCACTCCAGCCGTGCCTTCAGTTCGGTGTCCTTCTGCTTGTGGCGGTCGAGGACCATCTTCACGGCCATATACACGTTGAAGATATGGCGGCGGTACTCGTCCTCGGTGCCGTCGAGATAGTCGAGCCACATCTTCAGACGGTCGCCGAAGTTGCTGTTGTGGATAGCCTCGTAGTGCTCCTGGCGGCGGAACGTCTCGCGGCAGAGCTGCTTCGTCTTCTGGCGGTACAGCCCGGCCTGCTTGATGGCGTCGATGCCGTCGCTGATGGCGATGCGTGCCACTTCGTTGGCAATGCCGATCATCGTGTTCACCAACGAGTTCGCCCGGTCGTAGCCCTCCATGTAGAGCTCCTGCGTCATCTTCGGGTTCGCCATCTTCAGCTCGGCAGAGTATCGCTTCTGGTATAGGAATGGATTTGTCATAGTCATATCGCTCTTTAGAATGTTCACTTTAGAATGGCAGGTCGTCGGCTGAGCCCTGGCCCTGCACGGGCTGACCGTTGGAGTTCACCTGCGGCGGGAAGGGCGACTGCGATGGCTGAGGGCTGACGGCTGACGGCTGAGCCTGTTGCTGATACGGCTGCTGCCCTACGGAGCGGAGCACGTTGTAGCAGCGGATTTCGTTGAACCAGCGGCCGTTGTACTCGTGGGCGTCGATGTCGAACTGTATGGTGACATTCTGTTCGCCCTGCTGAATGTTGAATTGCTTGATGCGGTCTTCGCCGAAGATGCGGAAGACCATGCGCTTCGGATACTGCGCCGGCACTTCCAATACATAATCCTGCGACATCCATGGATTGCCGCTACGCTGAGAGACGCCCGACTGCGCGGGCATCACTACTGTGATTGTTCCTGTAAGATCCATTTTGCTATTCTTTGTTCGTTGTTTCTAATTTATGTTTCTTCTTGTTCTTCTGAAAGGGCATGAGCTTCTGCTGCTTCGGGTCGTAGGTGTGACTTCGGACGATGCCCAGTCGGAAGGCGAAGCCCTCCTCAATCTTTGCGCCCCTCGACAGTTGCCAGCCGTCTATCATGCAGATGTTGTCGGAGCGGGACAGCAGCCAGAGGTCATAGACGAGCACCGTGCGGTAGGCACCGTCCTCGCCCAGCAGGCGCTCCAGCAGGCGGTAGATACGCGGGTGCTTGCAGGGTAAAACATTTGCCGGGTTCACGGGTCGGCAGCCCGAGGCCCGCAGCAGCGTGGCACAGTCGTGGAACGCCTGCACGTTCCGCGCCTGCTCCTCGCTGTCGCTCGAAGTCATCGGGCCAGAGATATAGATACGTTGCTTCTTCATGCCTCGTTCTCGTTAGGTATTTGTCCGTTCTCGCGCATGGCGGTGAGCTTGCCGATGAGTTGCTGGCGAAGTTCTGGCGTAGCGGTCTTGACATACTTGTCTGCTATCTCCTCGACTGTCTTGCTGCGGTCTTTCAGTTCCTCTGCCATGCGACCCATCAAGTCGGCAGCCTTATCTTGAGCATACTCGAACACGTCGATAATCTTGGTCTCGGCGATGTTCGACTTCTCGTAGTCTATCATCGTGCCGTCCATCACTTCGTTGATGTTCTTGACGGCACCGTCGAGCGTGGCGGCCTGCACCAGGTAGGTGACGGCGCTGCGCTTCTCCTTCTCCGTCTTCTCGTCGATGGTGATGAACATGAGCTTGGCCTTGTAGTAGCGGTCGTCATTCGCCGCGTCGCTGAAGAACACTTCCTTGTACTGTGCCTTCTTCACGTCAGTGATTTCAAACTCGCCGCTGATGTATGCGGACATTTCCTCGATGATGCGCTTCTCGGCCTCGCTGAACGAGAGGGCATCCACCACATACTGTTCTGTCACTTTCTTCTGCAAGCCGTTCTCCATGACTTTCTCATAGCGGACCTTGCACTCAAACCATGTTGCTGTTCTTGATCTCATTGTTGTTGATGTTTTATTGGGTTATTAACTGTTCGGGCTTTCGCCCTCGAAATTCACTCTATCGGTTTCCCTCTGAAGGTGACGCCCTCGTCATCCTCCGTCCAGCTGCCCAGCAGTGTGACCGAGTGGCGCTGCTGCCATCGTGCGGCCTTGCGCTTCCACTTGGTGTCGCGGTGGTATCGCTGGCCCTGGCGCAGGGATTTCTTCATCTTGCGGGGCAGGGAGCTGCCGTCGGGTGTGAGCGTCACCATGCTATCTGAATCGTGGAGCAGACGGGAGATGCTGTTCAAGGCTTCCTCGTCGCCATTGGTTGTCGTGGTTATCGTTGCCGTTCCTGTCATGGTGAAGCCTTTCGGCAACTGATAGGTGCCACTTTCTTCTTCCGGCGCAACGCTTATCTGGTCGCTGCTGATGATAAGTGGTTCCGGGTTCAGCAACGCAGCGGTATTTATTCCGTAAACCGGCAGTGCTACTTTTTCCTTCTCCATAATCGTTCTTGTTTTTAAGCCGTCTTTCGACGGGAAATTATTATTAAAATTGTTATTAAAATTATTCTGCATAGCCGTCTTTGAGGGCTTGCTGCAGCAGGTCAATCATCTGCTGCACCTCCTGACGCGAGTAGATGGCAAAGCCCACCTCGTCGTTGTCCTCGAACATGCCGTCGCGTCCCGTCCAGTGCTCAAAGGGGTATTCCTTGCCCAGGTGTTGCTCCATGTCTGTGAGGATGTCGTCGTTCTCCGAATCAGACTGTGCGGCGCAGGCGTCAAGGTTGCCTACCTCCGTGCTGTAGAAGTCCACGTCCCATGGCCCGTCGAGTATGCAGGGCGTCTGTATGCTGAACAGATAGTTGTCGTAGCTGTTCGTCTGCTTGTTCAGCCTTGGGAACTTGCAGAACACGGTGCCTTTCGGCATCCGCTTGAATGTCTCGCGGTTTATAATCTTCATACGCCGTCCTCCTTTTTCGTCTTCTCTGCCATCTTCCTGAACATACGCTTTATCTCGTTGAGTGCTGCATTGTCCTCCAACAGGCACACGTCTGCCTCGCGGAGTGGAGTGGCCCAGCGGTCGCCTCCGATGCCGAGGAAGTGGAAATAGTCGGTGTTGCCCTCGCGCTCGATGCCGGCGCAGTAGGCCAGCACGTACTCGTTGCCGCGCATTGTCGTCACCAGCCGGCCTATGTAACCGTTCTCGCGCCGTATCGGCACCTCGTTCTCGTCGCGCCAGCCGGGGTGTGCCCGGTCGATAAGGTAGTAGCATTTCAGCGTCCAGGCGTCGAGGTCCATCACGTAGCCGTAGTACACGTAGTCAGGCTGCTCGTCGGTCAGTTCAACTTCCGGCACCGACTTGATAATCAGCTGCACCACGCCTGACAGCGTGAGTCTTCTTGACGAGGTGTCCATAAGCTGCTGTAGCTCCAGCCCCAGTCTGTTCTCGTGGCCTTCGGCATGGCGGTAGAACCACGCCGTGCGCCCTCCCTTGGTAATCTTGATTGCTGCTTTTGTGCTCATAATCGTTTTGCTTTGTTGTTATTACTCTTACTCCTCTGGCTCCTCGCTGTAGGCTCCCGGTCGGAGCTGCCACAGGTGGAAGCAGTTCTCATGCAGGTTGACGAACGACTCGCGGCGGGGGAATATCTGTGCCACGGTCATGTTGTCGGGCATGAACTCGTAGCGCAGTTCCTTCAGTTCGTAGTAGCCCAGCGTGTGGTTCGAAGACGCTGATAGATGCCACAGTCCGTCGTCGATGGTGATGATGATCTGCTTGCCTTTGTAGTGGAACATGCCGGTGGAATAGACACCGTGCTCGTCCTCGATGTACTGCGGCGTGAGCAGTCCCTCGCCGCCCTCGTAGCCCACCAGGGCTGCGGTTGCTGCCATTGCCATCGGTGAAGGCTTCACGCGGCAGCGCTCCAGTTCTTCTCTTGTCTTCATTGTTTAGTGATTATGTCCTTATATTCCGTCTCGATATACTCTTTCAGCCCATAGAACGTGCGGCGTTCCATGAGCGAGGATGAAACAATCATGCGGCGCAGCGACTCGATGTCCTGGCCGGTGACGATAATTTGCAGTTCGTCGTCCTGCGTTTTTCCAAAATGTACCATCTTTGTAATTTACGATTTGACGATTTACTATTTACTATTTATTTACGATTTACCATTTACTATTTCTGAGCGGTAGCAAATTATTCACTATTCACTATTCACTTTTCACTTAAAAAAGCTCCAGTCCTTGCCGACGGCATTTGGGTAGTCGTCGAAAATCTTGTGCAACTCGTCGTCGGTGAACAGGCGGTGCTTGCCGGTGCCGCCAATGAAGTCACGGAACGACTGCTTCCAATACACCGTGGCGCGGTCTCGCGTCTGCTGCATCACGTCCTGCACGAAGGCGAGGCACTCGGCAGGGTCGTAGGGCCTGAACTCCTGGCCGCCGAGCGTGAACCCCTTGCGGCATACCTTCGTGCGCTCGGTCATCAGTCCGATCTTGAAGTGCTGGCAGCCCGCGTCGAGCGCCTGCTGTATCATGCGGAAACTGGAGTCGAAGTCAATGACCGGCTCGATGCTGGCCCACGTCTTGAAGTGCATCTCTGTCAGTTGCATCATGGTCTTGATGCGCTTGGCGTTGGGGTCGGCGTGTGGTTCCAGTTCGTCGTGCCCCGTCAACGTGAATCCGAATGCTATGGGGTCGGGGTCGCTGGTAAAGTGCGGGTTGTCGATGAAGTCGAGCCGTCCGTGGCCTGTATGATAGAAGGGGATACTGCGGCTCCATTGTTCTGTTTTGTCAAATCCAAATATTTGCTCGGTAAATGAATCGAGGATGAGAAAAGTAGCATCCTTGGTAAGCAACATCACGGGGATGCGCATTTGGTGGGCGGCATCGTGGGCGATGGTCAGCGACAGGTTGCGCGTATTCGGCAGGCACGGGTCACTGGTGAAGGTGAAGAACAACCCGCCGTCGCGGATGATTTCGTCCTTGTGTTCGATGATTTCGGTCATCGCCAGGTGATAGGCATGGTCGTTACTCACCACGCCCTTCTTCAGCACGGGGTGATCTTGTCCGAGGTATTTGCCCGACGGGCCTTTCCGCAGATAGCAGTTATGCGCCACAAAGCCGTTGGCAAAGAAGTTGCCCGTGGTGGTCTCTATGTCGATAAGCCGTGCAGGGTTCGTCAGTTTCTTCTTTTCTGTCATGTACACGCTGTTGTTGTCGAATTTCAGCCGAGAACCCTCGAAGTCAAACAGCGACGTGATGGCCGGACGGCAGGCACGCACAAAGAGAAGGCTCGTCAGCAGTCCACCCTTCAAGCGTACTATCTTCAACACTTTCCCGCTTGGCTCCTGCTTTGGCTTGTCGAAGGTATAGGGGATGCCAAACTCGTCGAGTGCCGTGCAGTATGTGCTGATGATTCGGTCGTTGCAGTTAGACATACGCTTTGCCCGCCTCTTGCCGCCCTCAGCGTCATAAATGCCAGCCATAAAGCCGCGCAGCCACTCCCGGCTGTCGCCCCATTCTATGAGCGAGGTTATCTTCTGATAGTTATAAATGCCTCCTTTTCGGATGGCCTTATGCACGACGACCTCCTTTGTAGTCCTGTCAATCATAGGAAAGTCCGTCTCGTTTACCTCAATGCCGAAATGCAACAGATACTCACGTGTGCGGTCGATGGCTTCATGTTCCTTCAGTGCCAGCCGGAAGGGGTACTCGCTGTAATTGTCATAGTGGTATTCGGCCAGGTTGGCATCGCCGCGAATGATTCCCGACAGATACCCACGGCGGTAGTCGTCGGTGATGTCAAAGTCCGAGACTGGGTACTGCGGTATGCACACCATGCGGTTGTTCACCGTCAGGAACGGACGGCGGTGGAAGCCGCGCTCCGTGCCTGATGTGTACTTCCATCCGCGCTCGGTCAGGAAACGGTGGTCGCCGGAGCATACTATCTGCTGTCCGTTAGAAAACGTCAGCCGCCAAGGTTTCTTTGTCACCTCGGCCCTTGCCGTCACCTTGGCTCGTGTGATGGCGTACTTTCCTGTGTTCTGCTTCTCCACTCCGTAGATTTCGTCACCCACCTGCACGTCATCAATGCGTTTCGATGAACCGTCGGCCATAAATACATGCGTGTCTGGAGCGACACAGTAGTTACACTGGTTGCTGCATCCGACATACGGGTTCACAGCCCATCTGCCATACTCCTCGGCATTCTTCTTGGGTCTTGATAAGATTTTCATATCGCTTAATGTAATTACTTGTTCCACAATCTATCCCATAGCGAGCGGTTCTTCAGGCGAAAGACTTCCTGCTCTAAATCTATCTTCTGCCGTTGACACGCTTCGAGGGTCTTTTCCGATTGTTCCAGTTGATCCTCCATGTTTTGGGCCTCCTGTTTCCATCCGCGCTCCACCTCGGCAATCTTCTCGTCGAGTTCGCTGGTCACGTCCTCCATGTTGATTAGCTTGTCCTCAATGATTTCTTGCTGACCGAGGGCACGGGGATTGGTAGTTAGTTCCGTCACCTTGATAATCTGCCGACGTACTCGCACCTTGTTCTCGTCACAAACGTTGTCAAGAATTTGGGTCAGCGTGTCGTTCTGTTCCTCCAAATCCTTGATTCGGTCGCGCATCTCATTGTATTCCTTCAGCGAAAGTCTTACTTCGCCAAAGTCTGGAATGTTAATAATCTCTGCCATAGTCTTAAATATTTTTTTATTGGTTCATACTCTTAATCTTTCTGCATAGGGCTTCGCAGAGCACGCGGCTCATGTTCACCTCCACGGCATTGCCGATGTATTTCTTCTGTTCGGCCTGGGTGCCGATGAGCACGTAGTCGGTGGGGAAGCCCATGATGCGCTTCAGCTCGCCGATATTCAGCATACGCATACAGATGTCAACGATGCCGTATGCGGCCATGAACTCCTTCACCTTGCGCGTCCAGGGGCTGTCGCTCTCATAGATGGCGATGCCCACCGCGCCCTCCTTGGTGGTAATCAGGTAGGGCGGCATCTTGTCCATCCGCGCTATCAACGTGAAGCAAGGGTTGTCGATGCTGCCGCCGTTGCTCTGGTACTGAGGGTTCATCAGGTATTGCGCCGACACAATCTTCTGCTTGGGATTGTTGACAAGCGTCGGCGCTGGCCCGTCGATAGATGACGGCTTACTCTTGCCGTACTGGTTATCCATGAACTTTGTCGTCACCAGCGAAATCCTGTCCTTGGTGGTGACGGTAGGCGCAGGACTGTCAATCGACGAGTTGAATCCGTTGCCGTAGTATGCTGTCACGAAGGCATGGTGGTCGATGGTGGTCACGGTGCCGGCGGGCTGCTCTATGTCGATGTTCTTGCTGTCGGGGTCGCCACTGAACTGCTTCGAGAGGAACTGGCACTTCACCAGTCCGAGCCTGTTCTGGCACGCCACCGTGGGGCACGGCTCGTCGATGGACGGCGCATTGTGGTGGTTCTGCTGGTTCATCGAGTTGTACTTCAATATCCACGCCTCGTGCTGTTTCTTGCCCCCCGCCACGAACTTCACCAGTCCGGCATAGATGCGCTCCAGCGTTTTCTCGCACAGCGGCTTGCGGCGCACAAAGATGCTCTCGCCGTCGTCGTCGAGGTCGAGCACTTCGCGCACGGGTCGCCACTTCTTGTACATCTTGAACATGCCGCCCTCGTCGCCGTTCTTGGCGTGGGTCTGCTGTGGGAAGGCTATCGGCAGCCCCTTCCTGGCAAACTGCCCGAAGTACCGCTTGCGCGAGGTGTAGGCCCCGAAGTCGGCAGCGTTCAGGATGCGCCACCCGAAGTCGTAGCCGTAGTCGCAGACGTGCATCACCCAGCGCATGTAGTCAATCCCCTTGCGCTTGCTGATGGGCTTGCCGTGCTCGTCCAGTTCGCCCCAGCACATAAACTCCTCCACGTTCTCTATTTGTATGTAATCGGGCTGCAGCGCCTCGATGTAGCGGAACAGGTGCTCGGCCAGCGTCCGGCTGTCGGCATCGCGGGGCTGTCCGCCCTTCGCCTTACTGAAGTTGGTGCATTCAAGCGAAGCCCACAGCACCACCTTTGCCTTGGGGTACTGCCGACGCTTCTTCTCCAGATGCTTCACCATCGGCGACAGCTCCAGCGTGCGGATGTCCTCGGTGAAGTGGAGTGTGTGCGGGTGGTTGGCCTTGTGCGACTTGATGGCATTCGCGTCGTGGTTGACGCACGCCACCACCTCGGCACACTTCCTCCCGTCCAGCCGCGCATACTCCACGCCGCTCGACGTGCCGCCTGCCCCGCAGAACAGGTCGATGTATAATGCTGTTATATTGTTGCTCATACTCCTCCTTCCTCCTTCTTCTCTATCAGCACCGACATGTCGTCGTGGATATTACCCACGTAGAGGAATCCCTTGCCGGAACCCTCCAGCATATAGTCCGAATAGAAGTGCTTGTCGTCAACGAAGCTCAGTTCTCCGTCGCGCTCCACGTAGCCGCGTGTCGGGGTGTAGAGCAGCTTGCGCCAACCCTTCGGTGTGGCCACATAGACACCGGCATCGCCGCTGTCAACGTAGCTGTAGAACACGCGGTCGTTCACGTTGCCGTAGAGCAGGTAGATGTCACCATCGAAGTACTGGAACTTCTCACGCCCCTGCCCCTTTATCTCTCCCTTCAGGTAGCCCAGGTGTTCGCTCACGCCCGTTATCTTCACCCCGTCGCGCTGCAGCAGCTCAGCCAGCAGCGATATGCCGAATCGGCTGCCCATATCTACGTTGAGCGTCCCTCGCCGTCCATCCTCGGTGTAGTAGTAGCGGCGCCTGTCGCTCTGGCGGTACTGGTTATGCTCGATGTGCGGCACGTGCTCCTGCTCCCAGTCGTCCGGCTTCATGGCGTATGCTGCCTCGGCTATCTCGATGGTCTTGGGCAAGTGGTCGATATACTCCGGCAACCATCGGCAACGCCGTGCTTCCTCACTGTCGAAGAGTGCGATACTGTGTATCATCTTAGGAGTCATGTTCAGCAGTCCGTACATGACATCAATCTTCCTCTCGTTCGTGATGCCGAAGCGGGTCTGTGCAACCATGGCGAAGCGATCCTTCGTCACGTAGTTGCGGATTTCGTTGACGCGGTCGAAGACTTTCGCCGCCTGTTTCAATTCGTCGAATGTAATCATAATCTGTGTAGCTTTAAATTGTAATCTCTTGTTAATGATTCTTGTTTCTGTTGTTATAAATTGTCTGTCATTCTTCCTCCTCAAACTCCAGTCGCTGCTGCTGTCGCTCCTGGCGCAGGCGCTCCAGACAGAGGGCGTGATAGTCGGGTGACAGCTCGAAGCCAACATAGTGGCGGCTGATGCGGTAGGCGGCGACGGCAGTGGTGGCCGTGCCCATGAAAGGGTCGAGCACCAGACCGCCTTGCGGACAGCCGAGGGCGATGCACTGCAGGGGCAGCTCCACGGGGAAGGTGGCGTGGTGGCCCTCATAGCCGGGCTTGACCAGTATTGGCCACACGTCGCGCTTGTTACGGAAGCCGTCGCTCTGATTGCCGCCACGAAACTGCACATTCCGGTGACCGTGCACGGTAAACTTCACCTTGCGGTGATTATACTCGTGGGCACGGATGCCGGTGTTGGCAGGCTCGCGCAGCGCATCGACGCTGAAGTAGTAGCGAGGACGCTTGGTGAGCAGGAAGATGTGCTCGTGCGACTTGGTGCAGCGGCATTTCACGCTCTCTGGCATCGGGTTAGGCTTCTGCCAGATGATGTCCTGCCGCAGATAGAAGCCCATGTCGCGCAGGGCAAAGGCCAGCATCCATGGTATGCCTATCAGGTCTTTGTCTTTCAGATTCTTGCATTCCAGCCCGAAGCCCGATGGACGGGCAGGGTGCCCGCTTTCTCCAGCGAACTTCGTGTCGTAATATTGGCGGGTGGTGGCACCACGGTAACAGTTGTAGGTGTCGCCGATGACCACCCAGCATGTCGCCTCGGGCTTCATCACGCGCAGCACCTCGCGGAACACGTCGCAGAGCCGGGCGATGTACTCCTCCGGCGACTGCTCCAGTCCTATCTGTCCCTCGCAGCCATAGTCGCGCAGGGCGAAGTAGGGCGGCGACGTGACGCAGCAGTCCACCGTAGCGTCCTCCATCTGCCGCAGTCCTTCGAGGCAGTCTATGTTGTAGATGTTGTCGGGTTCAATCATTGTTGTAATGTCTTTTGTTTGTTACCTTACCTCTGGCACGAGACGGTGGATGAACTCGGTTTCGGCCTTGACATATTCCTCGATGTATTCCTTGTCGGCCTCCATGTCGAGCTGGAAGTCAGGGTCGCCGATGGGGATGCCAAGCATCCAGCCGAGGATGCCGACGGCAAAGAAACTGGAGAGGGAGTCCATCTTCGGGGCGGTGCCTTCGTTTGGTGTCGTTGCGCCCGTCGTGTCCGCATTGCATTGCTGCATGGTCTGCTGCGTCATCGTAAGCCCCTGGCTCACTTGTTCGCGCACCCTCTGGAATGCCCCGGTGATGTAGTCATACACCCGTTTGTAGCCCTCGCTCTCGCGGCACCGCCGCTCGTGATAGGCCATGCGTTCAGCTTCCACCTGCGCATTGTGCTCGGCAGCCGTCATTGGTCTTTTGTCGGTCATATATGTCATATCGCTCTTATGAATAACTAAATGTGTGATTCGTCTGTCAGTTGCTTTAGGGTTTTTTTCTTTTGCCAGTCGTCATCGTTCTCATAGACGAGCTCGAAGGGCCGTGCCTGTTGCCAGTCTTTCCAGTCGAGCAGGTCGGGATCAACATCATCGCAACAGTGACTGTGGGCCTCCAGGAACTCGTTCAGTTCCCTGCCTTTGGCTTCGTCGGCTTTTACGAAAAACCAGTCCATCCAATTCCCTCCCATTTTTGCGAGCATCATCTCTGCTCCGCATCCCTTGCATCTGAGGTACATTCTGTTGTCTGCCATATCGCTCTTTTGTTTTTTGGGGTTTAACACGAATTGTCAGTAATTTAACACGAATTTTTCACAAATCTTTCTTTGGCAGGTCAACGACGGTTGCCGCTGGCCTTGCGTCGCGTTCATGCTTCATGCGGGCCACAGAGTTCTGATAGGGCTGGCGGTTGATGTTCACGACGGCAGGGTTAAAGTCGGCAAGAGCCTCGATGAACTTGTCCTTCTTCTTGTACACCTTGCCCTCTATGTGCCAGTGGCGGTAGGTGCGGCCAAAGGTGCCGTCCTTGCGCAGGAGAGTGTGGTCGCAGAATCCAAGCCGTCCGTCTTCGCTCTCGTAGGTCAGCGTGTGCTCGTCCTCCATCGAGAGGGAGCAGACGAAGTGGAATGGTATCTTCTGGAGTTCTTCGGTGGTCATCGGTCAGTCCTCCTTCTCTATCTGTTCAACCATCGTCAGCACTTCGTTCAGCGTAGAGATAACGCCGCCCCAGTACATGCCTTTTCCGTCGTGGCTGGCATCACTCTCTTCGCCCCGCTTCGTGTATTTCTCTTTCTTCTCCATCAGTCCGGCCTTGATGCGCTTGATGGCGGACGGCTTGCTCTCTGCCGGAACGGGCAGCATCCGTTGGTACTCCTCACGCAGATTGCCGTCTTTGTCACAAACCCAGTCCAACACCTCCTGCCATGAACTCGGGCGGGCGTCGCTATCACAGCACCCGCAAGACGATGAGTAAGCAACTTCGTATGGTGGCCACCGCTCAAAGAGATACCATCCCGTAGATTGCCCGCATAAACCACACTCATGGTGAGGAATAAAGCTCACGCCGTTGGCGCGGCAAAGTTCTTTTAATTCTTGTTTTGTCATATCGCTCTTATAAATAATTAAATGTTTTACTCGTTATCTATCTCGCGAAACTTCTCGCGGTTCTTGTGGTAGACCACGAGCCAGCCGATGTTGTCGATGCCGCAGCACAGACCCCACACGAACATGGCGACCTTCAGCGACGGCATGAACAGCAGGGCGCAGAGGTAGCCGACGATGCAGTAGATGCCGCACACCACGTCGTTGTTGTTGTCGTACACCTCGCGCTCCTTCTCGTTCCACAACTTCGGGCGGAAGGTCATCAGGCACTTTCCGATGAACTCCGACACCAGCGTGCCGTAGAGCAGGCAGGCGATGGCGAGCACCCAGACATTGTACTCCACGAAGCAGAGCCACATGCCGACGAGGAAGCCTGCCGCCGACTCGATGACGCAGAGCACGGTAAACCAGCGGATGGCCCAGCGGCGCACCATGCCCTTCCATATCATGCCGATGAACAGGCCGACGACGCTGTAGACGAGCGACTGGAACGCAAGCCATTCGGCAGGCAGTTCCGTCACCCATGCCTTAGAGATGGCGGGGCCGACGTAAGCATCGAGCAGCCCGACGATGAACAGCGTCGAGAGCGTCCACCGCTGATTCTTGTCGGGGTGGATGTTGAAGAAGTCGAGTGTCTTGCGCAGTAGTTTCATGCGGCTCAGTCCTCCTTATCTACAATCCCAATAATCAAACAGTTCCTCCAGCTTGGCTCTGGCCGAGATAAAGGCTGCAGCATGGCCTCTGTCGTAGTGGCTTCCCTCGCTGCTGGCGTTGTCGGCTTTCGCCTGCTCCTGAAAGCGTTCGGTCTCCTCTACGAGCCACTGGCGGAACCGCATGAGTTTGTCAATCTCAGGATACTCAACCTTGGCGTTCAGCAGGAACACGTCGGTAAATTGGTTGAAACTTGTGATGTCGGCCATCGTGTACGACTTGGCATCGTCGCCGAAATTCACGCGGACGCTGACGGGCAGCGTCGGCTTTGCATTCATGTTGGTCACTATTGACCGTAAATCTTGTACGTTCATATCGCTCTTATGCTTTGGCCTGCTTGCGCAGGGAAATTATTAAAAAATTGGGTTAAAAATTCGTTAGGCGTTTCTTTGTCTTCAGTTGATACTTTGCGCCGCAGGCTGTGCAGACTACCCGCAGCGAGCCGGAGCGCGACTGCCGCATATCGCCGCCGCACTTGCGGCACTTGTTCTTCGTGCAGAAGTCGGCCACCAGCGTGTCGTACTTCTCGCTGGGCTTGCGCATCATCGGCAGGTCGCGCCACTTGTCGGGCTCCAGCCGCGCCAGGGCCTTGACGATGCGGCGGTACTCGCGGTTCAGTTCGCGCCGCGTGGCTCCCCATTCGTCGTCCTCGGCTATCATCTGCCCGCATTTGTCGAGCTGCTGGTAGAGCCAGTGGATTTCCTTGCGTTTCTCTTCGTCGGTCATGCGGTCAGTCTATCTTGTCGTTATACATCCATTCCTCACGCAGGAACTCTTCGTGTACTTCGGGGAAACGCATGATAACCTTGGCGTACTCCTGCGAATCCTTTGAAACCGTCGGCATCTCTTTGACGGTCATCTTCCCGTCGTAATACATCTCGTCCATCTTCTGGTAGGTCTGCCAGATGATTTCCCATGCGCTCATCACGCTCCGCTTGACAGTCATGCCCATCATTTTTTCGTCGCGCATGTCGAGGAATCCGTTATCGGCCAGGATCTTGTCGATAGACTCCTTTATCTGCTCCATTGTCCGATGGTCGGTCGAGGGGTCGAATGCCACGTCGGGATAGGCATGTTTCAGGCGGTGGATGATGACATAGAGGCGGCAGTCGTCGGGTATCTCGATGGAGAATTTCTTGCCGGGCTGCTCGGGGATGTAAGCATCGTAGCACCACTCCTTGCGGAATCCCTCCATGTAGCATGGCGCTATCCTCTCGCCCTTGTGCTCCACCATGCTGTGACTGAGGCAGTCGCTCGGTAGGAAGCCTTTGGGCAGCGGCTCGTAGTCGTCGGGTATCTCTACGCTCACCTTCCAGTCGTAGAAGTTGCAGCGCATAATCAGCTTGATGCCGTTGCGCAGCTTCAGGAAATACACTGGCAGCTCGCACGACTTGGAATGGTGTGTGCTTACCACGAAGCCGTGGGTATGCAGCAGGTTGCCGCAAATCTGACTGCGGACAAAAGCGGCTTACTCCTGTCCAGCCTTCTTGTAAATGAGATTGTCGTCCAGCTCCCATTTACGGATCCAATACATTAGTTCTTGTTTCATATCGCTCTTTTGGTTTTATCGTTTGCCATTATTCTCTTTCATCCATTGCTCAGCCTGCTTGCACCAGTCCTGGCCATGCGGACTGCGGCTGTACTCCGGTTGTCCCTTGGGGAAGCAGTCGGGGCAGAAGTACGCCCCTGCGGGGTTGGCTTCGTGGGTGGTGACGTGCCACCCGTGATGGATGAGCCACTGTACGATGAGCACGGTCGTGGCGCAGCAGTAGGGTTTCAGCACGGCGTTTCGCTCTTTCTCTGAATACATATTGGGTATTTCGAGTGTCTTGCCGCATTTGTGGCATTTCACTTGTCCCACGCGGCTATCCATGCCAAGTCGCTTGCGTAGTTCGCTGATTTTCGTCATAGCTCAGTCCTCCTTCTGTTTTGCCGACACGCTATTGTCGCGGTTGATACTGCCGGTGGCAATCTTCTTCACCTCGCGCCCGTCGTCGTAGATGCTCATGATCTGTCCGTCTTTGCGCGGCTCCAGTTTGCGGGTCAGCTGCGGGCCTCGGTACTCCACGTAGAGTTCGTTGGCACACATCTTCTTGCGGCCTCTCCTGCTGTCAACGAGGATGATAATCCCCTTACTCTCGATGATGTCAGCACGATGGAAGCGGGCATTGTCGTAGGCCCACTTGTCGAGAGCCAGTCCTTTGCGTTTGCGGAAGGCTTCTTTTACGCGCTGGATTTCCTCGTCGCACTGCTTGTC